>Ga0207641_10000334_pt1 | contig 57516 bp, 40 predicted proteins | sample KBSSwiS62_FD_184306 | JGI IMG/M metagenome (GOLD analysis project Ga0207641, IMG submission 184306) | Switchgrass rhizosphere microbial communities from Kellogg Biological Station, Michigan, USA - KBS Switchgrass S6-2 (SPAdes) (version 2) | ecosystem: Host-associated > Plants > Roots >...
GGTCGGGCTCACGCCGCCCATGAGCACGCCCGTTCGCGGATCGATCAGAATCGCCTTCACCGATCCGACGCCTTTGACGTTGCGGATGTCCAGCTGATGCCCTTTCGCCGACAGCGCGTCCTGGACGGTTTTCGAGAGCATCGCCGGCGTCAGGAGCTTGCCCTTGACGTCGTGAGGATAGTACGAATCGCGGAAGCTGTTGCTGATCACGGTCGGCTGCTCCAGCGCCTCCTGCACGTTCAGGCCGAACTCCACGACGTTGAGGAAGAACTGCAGCTGCGTCTGCGGCTGCGTGTCGGCGCCTGGCGTGCCGAACGCGATCCACGGCTTGCCGTCCTTCAACGCCATCGCCGGATTGATCGTCTGGCGCACGCGCTTGCCCGGCTGCAGCGAGTTCACGTCCTTCGGATCGAGGTAGTAGTACCGCATCCGATCGTTCATGAAGAACCCGCCCTTGTCGACCACGATCCCGCTGCCGAAGCCGCTCAGCAGGCTCGATGTGAGCGACACCATGTTGTGATCCTTGTCGACGACCGTCAGGTACGTCGTCAGGTTCAGGATCTCATCCGGGTCGAACGGCTTCACCACCATTGGCGTGGTCTGCGGTGAACTGTAGACTTGCGCCTGACCGGCCGTTGTCGGTTTCATCGCGCGCGGATCGCCGGGCGCCGGCTCGCCGACGATGGCGCGATTCGGGTCGATCTGAGAGCGGCGCACGGCCGCGTATTCCTTCGACAGCAGCTGCGCCATCGGGATGTTCGGCACGAACTTGGGGTCGCCGACGTACGCGTTCCGATCGGCGAACGACAGCTTGAGCGCCTCGGTGACCGCATGCAGATACGGCCCGCTGTTGCGCCCCATCTCCTTCAACTTGTAACCCTCGAGGATGTTGAGCGCCTCGAGCATCACGTAGCCCTGCGAGTTTGGCGGACACTCGTAGACCTCGACGCCGCGGTAGTTGACGTGGACCGGCGTGTCCTCGAACGCTGCCATCGCCGCGAGGTCGGCTTCGGTGATGATGCCGCCGTTTGCCTTGAGGAAGGCGGCGGTGTTCTTCGCGATGTCGCCTTTATAGAAGGCATCGGGACCCTGCGCGGCGATCGTGCGCAGCGTGCGCGCGAGATCGGGATTGCGGAGGATGTCGCCCATCGCCAGTGGCTTGCCGTCCCTGAACCACAGCCTGGTGGACGACGGGTACTTGGCGAGCTTGGCCTTGCCGCTCTGCAGTCCCTGCGCGAGCGCTTCGGTGATCGGGAATCCGGTGTCCGCGATCTCAATCGCGGGCGCGAGGACCTCGGCCAGTGGCTTGGTGCCGTAGGTCTTGACGGCGTAGGCCGCGCCGCTCACGGCGCCAGGCACCGCAATCGACAGCGGACCTTCGTCCGGGATGCCGCCCTTCGACTTGTAGAAGTCGATGGTTGCCGCCTGCGCCGCGAAGCCGGTGCCATTGATGAACTTCACCTGGCCGCTCTTGGCGTTGTAGTAGAGGATGAACATGTCGGCGCCGAGACCGGTCATGCCCGGCTCGACCTCACCCTGCACGGCCCAAGTGGCGATCGCTGCGTCGATCGCGTTGCCGCCGGCCTTGAGGATCCGCATACCCGCTTCTGCCGCGAGAGGATGTCCCGCCGCCACCATCCCGTGCTGCGCGACAATGGTCGGGCGCCAGCTGCCGCTGGTCGCCTGAGGATTGTCCTGCGCCTGCGGGCGAACGAGCGTCCCGAGGAACACAGCAGCGGTGATGATGACTCTCCGGCGATTCATGGCGTCCTCCGCTTTCAGACTTGAGACTTGAGACTTGAGACTTGAAACTTTATACGATTCCCGTCGGATAGTTGAGGGCTCTAAATGGCCGGTGGATCGCTAGCCGCGGGACGAACACCGAGCGCCCGGGCGCGTCGTTCGGGCGAGCTCGTCGCGGTTTGTGTTGCGCTGATCCTGACGACCACACCTGCGGTTGCTCAGGATCTCGGACACAAGCTGCCGGGCCTGCTCGGACTCGACGCCGCCAGGATACCCGAGCCCGGGCTCTATTTCGTCGATCGCCTCGCGAGTTACGAAGCAGATGAACTACGGGATCGTGATGGACGCCTCATTCCCACGGCGCCCTTCAATCTCCTCGGTATGGCCAATGCCTTCGGTGCCTCGTACACGACCAGACTCTCGCAGAGCAGTGTGTTCCTCACGATGACGGTGGGCTGGCCGATCTCGCGAATCAAACGAGATGTCGAGGATCGTCCCGAGGCGGCTATCGACCGCTTCGGATTGGCTGATCCGTATGTCCAGCCCGTCAGATTGGGCTGGCGCAACGGGCGCTCCGATGTGGTGATGGCCTACGGCATCTACCTGCCGACCGACCGATCCCCGCTCGCAGGTGGCAAGGGAGTCAGCTCCGGACAGATCACTCACGAATTCTCAGGTGGCGGTTCCCTCTATTTCAAAGACAGAACGGCCTTCCTGACGGCACTTGCAAGCTATCAGCTGCATATGCGTCAACGGGGCATTGACGTGACACGTGGCGACGCGATTCAAATCGAGGGAGGATTGGGGACAAAGTTGTTCGGACAACTGGCGGAAGCCGGACTCGCAGGCTTCGCGTTCTGGCAGGTGCGCGACGACCGTGGAGCGGACCTGCCCCCTGTGCTTCGCGGCGCCCGCGATCGAGTGTATGGGCTTGGACCGGAAGCAGCCATCATGCTCAAGGCGATTCGTGGACAAGTCCGCGTACGCTACGAATGGGACATCGGCGCACGCGCGAGACCACAGGGACACCTCTTCGTCGCCGGTCTCAATTTCTTCCTCGCACAGCGTGGCAAGCCGGCAGGATCTTGATCGCTCTGCGAACCTTACACAATCCCCGTCAGGTAGTAGATGGCGATCATGAAAAAGACGGCGGTGGTCTTGATGCACGTAATCGCGAAGATGTCGGGATAGGACTGGCGATGCGATAGGCCCGTGATCGCCAGCAGCGTGATGATGGCGCCGTTGTGCGGCAGCGTATCCATGCCGCCCGAAGCCATCGCGGCCACGCGATGCATAACCTCCAGCGGAATGCCAGCCGCCAGCGCGGACGCCTTGAACTGATCGGCCATCGCCGCGAGGGCGAGGCTCAATCCGCCCGATGCGGATCCAGTCATGCCGGCCAGCGTCGTCACCGTGATGGCTTCATTCACGAGCGGGTTCGAGATGTTCTTCAGCGTCAGCTGAATCGCCGCAAATCCAGGCAGTGCGGCGATGACCGCGCCGAAGCCGTACTCAGATGCCGTGTTCACGGCGGCCAGCAGGCAGCCCGATACAGCGGTCTGACTGCTTTTGACGAAGGCTGCTGCAATGCGCTGCCAGGCGAACAACGCCACGGTCGCAATGCCCAGCACCAGCGCCGCCTCGACCGCCCAGATCCCCACCTGCCTGGACACCTCGATTGCCAGCGGTTTCGCCTCCGGCGTCAGCGCCAGCGTCGCGGTCGGTCCGTACCATCGCGGGATGTAGATCGTGAACAGGATGTTCGTGACCGCCACGACTACCAGCGGCAGAAAGGCGAGGACGGGGGACACCGTGGCCGTCGCATCGACCGGCTCGGGCTCGTTGAAGTGGACGAGCCCGTAGCCTTCGTTTGACGCCGCCGCCGTTCGCCGCCGCCAGTCGAGAAACAGCATGCCGACGACCAAGATGAAGGCGCCGCCGATCGGTCCGAGAATCGGCGCGGCCATCGTCGTGGTGCCGAAAAACGTCGTGGGGATGATGTTCTGAATCTGCGGGCTGCCCGGCACGGCATCCATCGCAAACGTGTACGAGCCGAGCGCGATCGTCGCCGGGATGAGTCGCTTGGGAATGCTGTCCTCGCGAAACAGCTCGGCGGCGAACGGATAGACGGCGAACGCGATGACGATGACCGACACGCCGCCGTAGACCATCAGCGCGCAGATCGTCACGATGCCGAGCATCGCGCGTCCGCGTCCCGTGAGACGGCTGATGCCGGCGGCGATCGCCTTCGCAAAGCCGGAGACCTCGATCAGCTTGCCGAAGAGCGCGCCAAGCAGGAACACAGGAAAGTAGTTCCTGAGAAACGCCGCCATGCTGTCCATGAAGAGCGCGCTATAGGCGGGCAGCACCGCACCGGGAACCGTTAGGAGCACGGCGCCCAGGGCGGCGACCGGGGCGAACAGAATGACGCTATACCCGCGGTACGCGACGAGGATCAAGAAACCGAGCGCGAGCAGCGAGATGATGACGCTCATGGGTGGCCGATGATATGCCGTCCACGAGTTCTACCTTTTAACTAACTTTTGCCTTTAACTTTTAACTTCTAACTTTTAAGTTTTAACTTTTCTTCCGCTTACCCCAGGTCGGCGGCGTCGGCTCGTTCGTCATACGAGTTGGTGGCTTCTCTTTCAGCAGCCGCATCGCTTCGTCCACGGCCCGTTCGAGCTGTGGATCTTTTCCGGCGATGACGTCCTTCGGCCAGTTCTCCACGTCGATGTCCGGCGCGACGCCTTCGTTCTCGACCGCCCACTTGCCGTCCTTCGAGAAGAAGCCGCCCTTGGCGCGATCATCGAACCGCCGTCGATGAAGGTCGGCGTATCGGCGGTGTGGACGAGGCCGCCCCAGGTCCGTTTGCCGACGAGCGTCCCGAGCTTGCGAAAGCGGAACATATACGGCATCAGATCGCCGCCCGAGCCCGCCATTTCGTTGACGATCATCACCTTCGGACCCCAGATGCCGGCCGAGGGGCTCGTGAACGGCAGACGGTCGCCCGCGACGTTGTTGAAGTAGCCGTCGAAGTCGCGCTGCAGGACGTCGATGATGTAATCGGCGGCCGATCCGCCGCCGTTGAAGCGCTCGTCGACGACCACGCCCTTCTTGTCCTGCTGCGAGAAGTAATAGCGATTGAAGCTCGCATAGCCGGGCTGTCCGGTGTTCGGCAGGTAGACGTATGCCAGCTGGCCGTTGGAGAGCTTTTCGACCGTGCGACGGTTCTGCTCCACCCACGCGCGCGTGCGCAGCGGCTGCTCGGTGGCGACTGGAACGACCGTGATTTGCCGCGCGCCGTCGATCGCCGGCCGATTGTTCACGGTGAGGACCGTCTGCCGATTTGCCGTGCCGTCGAGCAATCGATGGATGTTGTCGGGCGCTCTCAGCTCGACCCCGTTGATCGCCAGCACATAGTCGCCGATCGATACGTCGACACCAGGCGCGGCGAGCGGCGCGCGCAGATCGGGATTCCAGCTCTCGTTGTCGTAGATGCGGGCGATCCTGTAGCGGCCGCCATCGATCGTGAAATCGGCGCCGAGCAGTCCTCCGGTGGACTGTGGGACTTCCGGCATCGCGCCGCCGCGCACGTACGAATGGCCGATGGAGATCTCCGCGCCCATGTTATCGAGCAGGTAGTTGAGATCGGCGCGGTGATTCACGTACGGCAGGAGCTGGCCGTACATCTCCTTCATCTTCTGCCACTCGACGCCGTGCAGGTTCGGCACGTACAAGTAATCGCGCTGGTTGCGCCACCCTTCGTTGAAAATCTGCGCGAACTCCTGTCTCGGCTCGAGATACATGCGCAGTGTCGCGCTGACCCGCCCCTGGCCCGCCGCGGGCGGGTTGCGATCCGCGTCGACAACAAAGAGGCTGGGCGGCGGGGGCGGACCGCCGGGCGCGGCGCCGCGGCCCCGGCCACCGCCCGCGGCGTTTACACGATAGAGAAGCTTTCGGCCGTCGGCGCTGATGCTGTAGTCGGCCACGCCGGTCACGAAATTCGTCGTGCGTCGATCGGTCAGGCGATAGCGGTGCAGAATCGATCCGCCGCCGTCGTCGTCGCCGCCCCGCCCGCCGCCGGCACCGGCCTCCAGGTAATACACCGTGCCCGCGACCCCTGCGCGGAGCTGCGAGTACTGCCGTTCGGGGATGCCGGGCACCGGAAGAATGCGCTGTTGAAGCCCGGCAAAATCGATCTGCACCGTCACCGGCGTGCGCGGTGCGCGCGGCGCGGCCTGCTCCTCGCCCGAGCGGTCTGCGTCAGCAGCAGCGCCTCGGCCGCCGCGCCCGCCGGCCGGCGCACTGCCGACGCCTTGATCCTCGTCGCTCTCAGGCAGCAGCGGACTGGGATCGCCCTTCTTCAACACGGCGAAGTACAGCGCGAAGTTCTCCTGGCGGTCGTACGATGTCATGTCGAGCCACTGCGACCGCAATCCGAAATCGGTGGACGCCAGGAACCAGAGATACTTGCCGTTGGCGTCCCACGCCGGCCACACCGAGTCGGCCAGACCGTCGGTCACCTGCTTGGTTTCGCCGGTGTCGACGTTGCTGATGAAAATCGCGTGATACAGCGACTTCAGCCGGCTCGCGTACGCCACCCATTTCGAATCCGGGCTCCAGACCGGGTTCAGCGTCCGCTGCGGCACCATCCACGGATCGTTGCCGACGATCCTGGCCTTGCCGCTGGCCACATCGAGCACCCACACGTGCAGGTTCGTGTCGGTAAACAGGATTTTCGTCGAATCCGGCGACCAGGCGGGCGTGTAGTAATGCGTCGGCTTCTCGAGCGCAATCTCGCGCGGCGGCTTGAGGCCGTCCTGCTCCTCGATCACGAGCTTGTATTCCCCGGACTTGTCGCTGAAGTAGGAGATGTACTTGCCGTCGGGCGACCAGGCGGGATCGCGCTCGGCCGATCCGCTCGAGTGGCTGAGGTTGCGGACGTCGCCCTTCTCCGCCGGGATCGTGAAGATCTCGCCGCGCGCCTCCGCAAGAATCCGCCTGCCGGTCGGCGACAGGCTCAGGTTCGTCATGCGCGCGGTCACGTCTTCCCACCGCGGCATCATCCACGGGAAATCGCCGGCGGCCGTGATGGAGACGACGCGCGCTCTTCCGCTCTTGGGATCGAGCTCGTGGACGTCGCCGGCCTGTTCGAAGACGATCGCGCCGGCGCCGGCGTCGATCGACTTGACGTCGAAATCGACGAACGACGTGACCTGCGCGAGCTTCTTCGATCTCGTGTCGTACGACCAGACGTTGGCGACGCCGTCGCGATCGGACAGGAAATACACCGTGTCGCCCAGCCACACCGGATCGACGTCCTTCGAGTCGGTCCAGGGCGGCGACACCAGGTCGTAGGTCTTGAGGTCGACGATCCAGATCGGACGATTCTGGCCGCCGCGATAGTTGCGGCGCTCCTCGTCCCACGAGTTGTTCATGCGGTAGGCGATTCGTGTGCCGTCGGAGGAAATCTTGCCTTGGTACCCGCGCGGGAGCGCCATCGGCTGCTCGACGCCGCCGTCGGCCGGCACGGTCCAGAAGCGCGGCGCGCCGCTCGGCGCCCAGCTCGCACGCGAGGACGAGAACATGATCGCCTTGCCGTCAGGCGTCCACCCCTGGACGAAGTCGTTGCCCGGATGCCACGTCAGGCGCTTCGGCTCGCCGCCGTCGGCCGGGACCACATAGACGTCGATGTTTCCGGCGTACTCCGCGCTGAAGGCGATGAACTTCCCGTCGGGGGAGAAGTGCGGATTGGACGATTCGCCCTGGAAGCTCGTGAGCCGCCGCGCCGTGCCGCCGGCGCGCTCGACGGTCCAGATGTTGTTGGCGTAGGCGAACGCGATCGCGTTCGCGCTGACGGTCGGCATGCGCAGCAGTCGCGTCGGCGCGCCGTTGGAACTCGCCGCCCGCGGCGCGAGCACCAGGAACGTGAGCAGCGGTATCGCAGCGATGGCTGCGGAAGCAATACGGCGGGTCATCGAATCCTCCTGCAACAGGACTTACAAAAGGACAAAAGTGCCGGAATCGTATCACTGCGCGCCACCAGGCCGCGGGCCCGAAAGGGTGACGACTTACGAAACCGCGCGGTCGGTGATCTCCAGCGCCCGATCGATGATGGTGAATGCTTCGCGGAGCTCCGCCTCGGTGATGCAGAGCGGCGGGTTCGTGAAGAAGGTGTTCCACCGGACGAAGGTGTACAGTCCTTCCTGCCTGAAGAACTTGCCGAGCGCGGCCATCTCGTCGGAGGTGCTGTTGAACGGCGCGAGCGGCGTCTTCTTCGCCTTGTCGCGCACCAGCTCGAAGAGACCAAAGAGACCAATCGACCGGGCGGCGCCGACCGAGGGGTGGCGGCTCGCCAGGTCGGTCATCAGGGTCTTCATCACGGCGCCCATGCGGCGCGCGTTCTCGAGCAGCTGGTCTTCTTCGTAGACCTGAATCGCGGCCAGCGCGGCCGCGCACGCCAGCGTGTGACTGTTGTAGGTCAGCCCGCCGTAGAACACTTTATCTTTGAACTGATCGGCGACGCCGCGCCGCATCCCGACCGCGCCCAGCTGCACGTAGGCGGCAGTGAGGCCTTTCGCCATGGTGATGATGTCCGGCACGACTTTCCAGTGATCGATCGCGAACCACTCGCCGGTCCGGCCGAACCCGGCCATGACCTCGTCGCAGATCATCAGGATGCCGTGCTTCGTGCACAGTTCGCGCACGCCCTGCATGTAGCCGTCGGGAGGAACGAGCACACCGTTGGTGCCAGTCACGCTCTCGAGGATGAACGCCGCGATCGTGTGCGGCCCTTCGAGCTGGATCACTTCTTCCAGCATCGCCAGCGACTCCTGGGCCGAGTCCCAGCCGCGCGCGAGGCCGTGATACGGATCCAGGACGTGCACGACGCCCGGCAGACCGGGCTCTGACGCCCAGCGGCGCGGATCGCCGGTCAAGGTCATCGCTCCCGCGGTCGCGCCGTGGTAGGAGCGATAGCGCGCCAGAATCTTGTGCCGGCCGGTCGCCAGTCGCGCGAGCTTGATCGCATTCTCGTTCGCCTCGGCGCCGCCGTTCGTGAAGAAGAAGACGTCGATATCGCCGGGCGTGATCTCCGCCAGCTTCGCGCCCAGCCGGGCGCGGGGTTCGGTGGCCATGAACGGGTTCGCATAGGCGAGCACTTCGGACTGCTCCCGAATCGCGCGCAGGACCCGCTCGTCGCCGTGACCGATGTTCACGCACATCAGCTGGCTGTTGAAGTCGATGAATCGTTTGCCTTCCGGCGTCCAGAAGTAGATCCCTTTCGCGCGCGCAACCGGAATCGGATCCACCTTCGACTGCGCCGCCCACTCGAAGAGCGTGTGCTTCTTCGACAGCGCGATCATCTCTTCGCCGGTCATCGTCTGCTTCAACGTTTCGGTTGCCATGTCATCCTCATCCACGGATCATCACGAAGGCTCGAAGGGAACGAAGATCACGAAGAATCTTCTTTTAGAAAACATGATCTTCGTGTGTTTCGTGTTTCTTCGAGTCTTCGTGAAAAGCCGTCACTGTCGCAGCTAGCCCCTACTGGCGAAGCATCTGATCGCGCTTCGCCTTGAACTCGTTCCCGGGCTTCCACTCCGGAAGCTTGTCCGCCTGCGCGACGCGATAGCCGACGGCAAAGTACACCTTGAGATCCTCGTTTATGCCCGAAAGATCCCAGTCCGGATACACGACGTCCTTCGGCGTGTGATAGCGGCGCTCGGTCCACTCGTCGCGCACCTGCTTCCCGTAGTCCGGCGGCTTGCCGATGTACTCGACGCCGCCTTCCGGATCGAGTGCCGGCACGCCCTGCTTCGCGAAGTTGAAGTGATCCGATCGATAGAAGAACCCCTTCTCCGGCTCCGCGTCGCCATGGACCACGCGCCCCTGTTCGGCGGCCGCGTCGCGCGCGTAATCGTCGAGGTCCGACGCACCGAACCCGACCAGCGTCAGATCCTTCGTCCGGCCGTGGGTGTTCCAGCTGTCCATGTTGATGTCGGCCACCGTCTTGGCCAGCGGATAGATCGGAGTCACCGCATAGTACTGGGATCCCAGCAGACCCTGTTCCTCGGCCGTCACCGCCAGAAACAGAATCGAGCGCCGCGGCGGCGTCGGCAACTTGGTGAACGCCCGACCCACCTCGATCAGCGCGGCACAACCGAGCGCGTCGTCCTCCGCCCCGTGGAAGATACCGTCCGCGGTCTTGCCGAAATGATCCCAGTGCGCCGTGTAGACGACGTACTCGTCCTTCAGCTTGGGATCGGATCCTTCGAGCTTCGCGACGACGTTGCGCGAGGCGATCGTGCGGAGGGAATTCTTGATGGTCATCGACGCGGTCACGCCGAGCGGCACCGGCTTGAATTCGCGGGTGGCGGCCTGCGCTTTCAACGCGTCGAAGTCCTGCCCGGCGGACTGCAGGAGCGCCTTGGTCTGATCGAGCGTGATCCAGCCTTCGATGGCCGCGCGCCCCATGTTCTTGTCGGGCGTGACCAGATCGAACTGCTCGCCCGTCTTACCCTGAATGACGTTGAAGCCGTAACCCGCGGGACCGGTCTCGTGGACGATGAGCACGCCGGCGGCGCCCTTCTGCGCGCCGATCTCGTACTTGTAGGTCCAGCGGCCGTAGTAGGTCATCGCGTTGCCGCCGAACGTTTTCGCGTCGAGCTCGCTGGGGTTGTTCGGGTCGGGCACCGGCGGATCGTTCACGAGCATCACCAGCGTCTTGCCCTTCAGATCGGTGCCCTTGTAGTCGTCCCAGTTGAACTCGGGGGCGACGACACCGTAGCCGACGAACACCAGCTCGGAATTCTCGAGGCTCGCGGACGGCGCCACATGCTTCGTCCACGCCACCACGTCGTCTTTCCATTTCAGCGTTTGCTGCTGCGCGCCTTTCTTGAACACGAGCGGCGCGGGGGTCGGCGTGATACCGACCAGCGGCACGCTCTGGAAATATGTCCCGTCGGTGTTGCCCGGCTTCAGGCCAACTTTCTTGAACTGATCGGCGAGGTACGTCACCGCCAGCTCTTCGCCCTTCGTGCCGGGCGCGCGGCCTTCGAACTCATCCGACGACAGCGTTTTCGTGTGCGCGAGCAGCGCGTCCAGATCGATCGCCGGCAGCTGGCCGATGGGGATGTGCGTGGATGTCGACAGCGCCGGCGCAAAGGCGGTCGGGGTGCTGGAACCACACGACACGGCACCGACACCGCCGGAGCCTGAGCACGCCGACGTCAACAGGAACAAGAAGAGGGCGTAGCGTTTCATGACGTTTTCAGTCTATCTCCCGGCGCCCATCAGGTCGAGCGTCGCCAGCGCCAGCACCTTGGTCGCGTTGACGAGGTCGTCGATCCGGCAGGATTCGTCCGGCTGATGCGCGAGCTCGAGCTCGCCCGGGCCGTAGGCGATGCAGTGCGGGATGCCGGCAATGCGGGCGACGTGCTTGTGATCGTAGGTGCCTGGACTGGCGACCAGCGTCGCCTGCCGATCGAGCACACGTCCGATGGCCCGTTCCACGGCGCTTACGACCGGCGAGTCGTGCGGCGTCTGCACCGGATCGACCACCATGAGGTCGCGCAGCTCGTGCTCGACGCCAGGCACCCTCGACAAGGCGCGCTTCACGAGCGCGTCGATTTCGGCTTTCGCACGACCGAAGGTCTCTTCGAGGAGGAACCGGCGATCGAAGATCGCCCGGCAGCGATCGGCGACGCACGGCGATTGAATGCCGGCGATCGGTTGTCCGCCTTCGATGGCGTTGACGTTGATAGTGGCGTGGCGGGCGGCCTCCGGCACCACCGGCATCGACGTGAGGCGGCCGGCCAGCGCCGGCTCGAGCTCCTGGCGAATCGCCGACAGCACTTCGGTCATGCCAGCGATGGCGCTGACACCGAGAAACGGCATGCTGCCGTGCGCCATCCGCCCGACCAGCGTCAACTCGAACCAGTAGACGCCGCGATGGCCGACGGAGATGCGGTCGACGTTCAGCGGCTCCGGAATGATGACGTAGTCGGTCCGCGCTTTCGCGATGCGGCCCTGCTCCGCGAGCCACGCCACACCGGCAAAGCCGCCGCTCTCTTCGTCGACCGTGCCGCTGATCTCGAGCGTCCCCGGCAGTGCCACGCCCGCGCGCGCGATCGCTTCCGCCGCGTAGACGGCCGCGGCGAGCCCCGCTTTCATATCACACACGCCCCGCCCGAAGATCCGACCATCACGCACCACGCCGGCAAATGGATCCAGCGTCCACCCCTCGCCGGGCGGCACGACATCGATGTGCCCGTTCAAGTGCACGACCGGTCCGCCGCCGCCCCGACGCGAGGCGACGACGTTCACCCGAGGGTGACGGGCGGTATGCTCCGGCCGGCCGTCGGCGACGATGTACTCGACGTCGAACTGGCGCTGCCGCAGGTGATTCCCGAGAAAGCGGGCGCACGATTCATACTCGTCGCCCGGCGGGTTGACCGTCGGCATCCGCACGAGATCCACCGTGAACTGCACGATCTCGTCGGCGGCGCGATCGACTTCCGCCAGGATGCGTTCGACAGTGGCCATGCGTTGAGCGGTCTAGAATACCGCTATGGGCATCAAGACGGTCTTCGTGGCGGCCCTGGCGACGATCTCCGTGTCCGCACTCGTAGCGCAGCCCTTTAGGGCTGCCGGGGGTGCCGAAACCAACGCGACGCTGACCGCTGTCCCTGGCATCAAGGTCGGCCACTTCACGCTCGCCGAACGCCCGACCGGCTGCACCGTGATTCTCGTCGACGGCGACGCGGTCGGCGGCGTATCGCAGCAAGGCGGCGCGCCCGGCACGCGCGAAACGGATCTCCTGAACCCGCTCAACATGGTCGACAAGGTCAACGCGATCGTCCTGGCTGGCGGCAGCGCGTTCGGCCTCGACGCGGCGACGGGGACGGTCCGCTGGCTCGAGGAACACAACATCGGCTGGCCTGCGGGCGCCTCGAAAGTGCCGATCGTCCCGGCGGCGATCCTGTTCGATCTCGGCGTCGGCGGAAAGCCGAAAGTGCGGCCGACCGCCGACTGCGGCTACAAAGCCGCCGCGGCGGCGACGACCGCACCAGTGCCAGAAGGAACGATCGGCGCCGGCGCGGGCGCGACCGTCGGCAAGTTCGGCGGACCCGGCCGGTCCATGAAAGCGGGCATCGGCAGCGCGTCGATTGTCCTGCCGAGCGGCCTCATCGTCGCCGCCATCGTGGCGGTCAATGCCGTCGGCGACATCATCGATCCCGCCACCGGCAAGGTGGTCGCCGGCGTACGGAACCCGGACGGCACCTTCGCAGACGCGCGAAAGATCCTGCGGGGCGGCGGGACCCGCCAGCCGCCACGAGCCGGCGAAAACACCACGATTGGCGTGGTCGCGACCAACGCGAAGCTCTCGAAGGCGCTGGCCGCGCGCATGGCGCTGATGGCCGACGATGGGCTGGCGCGCGCGATCAGCCCGGCGCACTCCAACGGCGACGGCGATACGATTTTCTCGCTCGCGACCGGCCGGTGGGACGGCACCGCCGACATTACGGTCATCGGGGCGCTCGCCGCCGAGGTCGTGGCCGACGCCATCGTTCGCGCGGCGACCGAGGCGACAGGCGCCGCGGGCATCCCCGCTGCGCGCGACCTCCGGAAGTAGATGATGCGCACGATGGCCGTGCTGTTGCTGGCGGCCGTGCCCGCCTGCACGCGCGTCCCGCCTGACAACCCGACGCTGACCGCCGTCGACGGCCTCCTGGTCGGACACCACACGCTGGCCGAGCGTCCGACCGGGTGCACGGTCATTCTCGCTGACGGCCTGGTTGTCGCGGGCGTGTCGCAGCGCGGATCCGCGCCCGGCACGCGCGATACCGACCTCCTCCAGTCGGTCAACGCCGCCGATCGGGTCGACGCAGTCGTGTTGTCCGGCGGGAGCGCGTTCGGTCTGGATGTCGCGACCGGTGTGATGCGGTGGCTCGACGAGGGTCACGGCCAGTGGTTCGGGCACCCGGCGGACGCCGTGCCGATCGTGCCGGCGGCCGTCCTGATCGATCTGTGGGTTGGTGGCAAGCCCACAATTCGGCCGAGTGCGGACTGCGGCTATCGCGCCGCCGGGGCCGCGAGCCGGGCGCGCGTCGCCGAAGGCAGCGTCGGCGCGGGCGCCGGCGCGACAGTCGGCAAACTGACCGGGCTCGATCGTGCGATGAAGGGCGGCATCGGCTCGGCGGCGGTGACGCTGCCCGGCGGCCTTCGGGTTGCGGCGCTCGCCGCGGTCAACGCGCTGGGCGACGTCGTCGATCCGGCGAGCGGTGCGGTCGTCGCCGGCGTCAGAGCGGATGACGGTTCGCTGAGAGACGTACGCAAACTGCTGCGAAGCGGCGCTCCGCTGCAACGTCCGCGAGTCGCTGAGAACACAACGCTCGCGGTGGTGGCGACGAACGCGCATCTGACGAAGGCGGAGGCGAATCGCGTCGCGCTGATGGCCGATGCCGGGATCGCGCGCGCCGTGACGCCCGCGCACACGACGGCCGACGGCGACACGGTCTTCGCGCTCGCGACCGGCCGCTGGCGTGGGCGCGCCGATCTGAATGAGATCGGCGCTCTTGCGGCCGACGTCCTGGCCGAAGCCATTGTCCGCGCGGTGAAACAGGCGACCGTGGTCGCGGGCATTCCCGCGGCGCGCGATATAAAGTAGGGACCGCATGTCTACCTGCAGAGTCGCCGTCATCGCCGGTGACGGCATCGGCCGTGAAGTCATTCCCGCTGGTATGGCGGCGATCGCCGCCGCCGTGCGCGATACGGATTTCAAGCTGACGTTCACCGAATTCCCGTGGGGTTGCGAGTTCTACCAGGCGCACGGCCGCATGCTCGACGACGACGGGTTCGAGCGGCTGGCAGGTTTCGACGCCATCTACCTCGGCGCGATCGGCACGCCCGGCGTGCCGGACGGCGTCTCCGCTGCGCTGATACTCGCCATCCGGCAGCGCTTCGATCAGTACGTCAACCTGCGCCCGATGCGGCTGCTAGCCGGTCTCGCCTCCCCGCTCGCCAACCGCGGCGCGAGCGAGATCGACATGGTCTGCGTTCGCGAGAACTCGGAGGGCGAGTACTCGGGCGTCGGTGGACGCATCCATCGCGGCACGCCGCACGAGGTGGCGCAGCAGGTCGGCGTGTTCACGCGGCAGGGCATCGAGCGGATCCTGCGCTACGGCTTCGAGCTCGCGGCGACGCGCCCGCGACACATGCTGGCAAGCGCGACCAAGTCGAACGCCCTCACGCACTCGATGGTGTTGTGGGACGAGGTCGCGGAGATCGTGCGGAAGGACTATCCCTCGGTCGACTACCGGAAGTATCACGTCGACGCGCTGGCCGCCCGGATGATCACGCACCCGCAGACGCTCGACGTGCTCGTCACGTCGAATCTCTTCGGCGACATCCTCACCGACATCGGCTCGGCGATCTCGGGAAGCCTCGGGATCGCGCCGGGCGCCAACATCAATCCAGCGCGGACGTTTCCGTCGATGTTCGAGCCCATCCACGGCTCGGCGCCCGATATCGCCGGCAAGGGGATCGCCAACCCGATTGGGGCGATCTGGGCCGGCGCGTTGATGCTCGACCATCTCGGCCGACGCGATCTGCACGACCGCATCGTCGCCGCCATCGAAGGCGTCGTCGCAGGCGGGACCGCACGCACACCTGACCTCGGCGGTCGATCGACAACGCGAGAGGTGTCCGAGGCGATCGTGGCGAACATCTGACGATGCGCCGGCTCGATTACATTTCTGCGGCGCGGCCCGCCGCTCGTCGATCGCACGGGTCTATCCGAACGGCGTGCCGCTATCCAATCGGCTAGGCGAGCGCAACGCGATCGCAGCGCTCACTCCTCGTATCTCCAACCCATCGCGTGACATCAGAGCGGCCGATCGCTGGCATGAACGTTGATGCGTCGAGGGAACCACTACAAACAGGAGGCAGAGCGATGGCGGCCAGTACTCTCACGAAGTTCGAGGACATTCCCTGTTGCCCGGAGCTTGACACGCAACCGATCTGCGACGTGTTGGATTTCCGTCGACGTTTGATTTTTCCCACACCCGTCCGCGGTCCGCAGGAACAGCCGATCAAAGTCGAAGTCGTGTTTCACACGCGGTTCACACGATGCTCCGGGCCGCTTGCCCTCGGTGACATCGCGTACTCGACGACGCTGCTACCTGGCGAGAAGGTGCGATTGGCGACCACCGATCGCAGAAGCCGTTTCAGCTTCGACTCGGAATCCAAGCTGAGCTACCGCAGCGAGCAGATCAGCGAAGAGCAGTACCGCCTGCGCTCGCTCCGGGCGTTTATGAGCGACGAAAACGTCGTCGATCGCGGGAACGACAACTTCACCGAGCAAGGGAAGTGGGACTTCCACGGCGATGCGAGCGGATCCATCGGGTTCTTTTCCGCGGGCGCCGATGCGAACGCGCGAGGCAGCCACAGCGCGTCGAGCGCGCACGACTATATGCGTGAGCATCGCGCCCACGCCGAGATGTCGGACAACCAGTCGGTGGAGGCCACGCGCCGGGCGCACTCGGTCAGCATCGGCGAGGTGTCGTCGCGGTCGCACACGCAGGGCGAAAGCGAGGATCATTTCGAGGCGTCGTCGCGTGAATTCACCAATCACAATCAGTGCCACGCGGTGACGTTCCTCTTCTATCGCATCAACAAGACCGAGACGATCAAGTTCGAGCTCGTGTCGATCGAGCGTCGCGTCCTCGACCCGGTGACGCCGATGCCGGTGCCGGCGAACCCGTTCCGCCCGGTGGGCCAGGTGGCAACCGTCCCGCAGGAGGTTCCGGCGACGAATCTGCAACGCGTCGCGGCGATTGACCGCAGCATCGAAAGCGATCGGAAAGTCCAGGCGCAGGCGCTTGCGGCGCTGCCGCGCGCGGGCAACGTCGCCGGTGTCTTCGTGGTCCCTGGGTTCGGCGCGGCCGCCGCCGGGCTCGGCGATCAGACGCCTCTAGCCGACGCGCTCCGCGACAAAGCCGCGGCGTTCGTCGACGAACAGCTCGTGAAGCAGGGGTTGCTGGACAAGGTGGGTGGCGTCGCAAGTCCCCAAGCCAAGACTGAAGTCGGGTACGAGCGACGGACCTCCATCCCCACCGCCGGCGTCATCGTCAAGGCATGCCTGGATGACTGCAGCGCGTGCGAGCCTGAGCTCGAGAAGAAGATCGACCTCGAGCTGCAGCGGCTGGATCTACAGAACAAGCTGTTGGCGAAGCAGATCGAGCTGCTCGAGAAGTCGCAGGAGTACCGCTGCTGTCCGGGTGCTGAACCGAAGAACGCGTGAGGCGACGCTCGTCCGCTTGACGATGACGGGCACGTAGCCAGCGGGCGGTACGTGATCGTGAAAAGAGCTACGGGCGGGGCGGCACTTCGTTGTAGTAGAACGTGACGGTGAAGAAAGCCTTCTCGGATGGATACTCCGGTGGCAGTGGTGCTGTCGGGTTCGACGTGCTGATTGCTCCCCTGGCAGCCGTATCAAACGCGTCGACCGGCGACGGCGTACGGACCTCCACGTCTGTAATCGTCCCGTCCTTGTGCACGTTGAACGTGAGGACGACGTGCCCCTTCATCGACGCGGCTTGCAAGGGGATCAACCAGCTGCGTTTCATTTGTGCGACGAACTGGCGAATCCACGGACCGAACTCGACGCCTTTCGTATCGAATTGAATTTCAGGGCCGAACTGAACCGAACCACTCTGCGGCGTTGCCCCCTCTCTCCGTGCGGTCGCGTCATTCGCGGCGGCTTTCAGCTCGACGGCTTGCGCCTGGCCGCGTCGACCCCTTTCATGACTTGTTGCGCGCCATCCCGTTCTTGATCAGTTCGTGAGAGCGAGAGCGCCGTCTGCGCTTCTGTGCGCGCCTCGTCGTAGTTGCCCTTGCGCCACAGAACGCGCGCCGCGGCAAGGTGATGACCGGGCTCAGCCGGCTCCAGTGCGATCGCGCGGCGTGCCAGCGGCAACGCGCTGCCAGATTTCGAATCCAGCGCCGCCCGTACTTCCGCGAGGTACGCGTAGGCAGCCGCCAGCCGATCGTTCAGTTCCACCGCACGCGCCAGGTGCGTCTCTATCTGCAGCAGCGCGCTGCGTTCGGGATTGGGCAGCGATTCGAGCCACGCGAGGCGGAAGTACGCGTGAGGGTTGGTCGAGCCCCGCTCGACGGCATTGGCATAGGCCTTCCGCGCTTCGTCGTTGTTTCCCTCACTGTCAAGCAGGAGTCCCTCGGCGACGTAACTCACTGCTGCGATCGGATCCGCCTTGCGCGCGGCGCTGATCAGAGCCCGCGCCTCCAGCGGACGCCGCATGGCGACATGAAAGGCGGCCCGCGAGGCGGCAGCTTCCGAGGTTGACAGTGGGCGGACATTGAAGGCCTCGCGCTTGACGCTCACGTCGAGCGGCGCATTCGCGTAGGGAAAGAGCACCTTGTTGACGTAGACATTGAAGGGCCCTTCGAACGCTTCGATGGGGCCGAGGACTTCCTTCAAGGCGATGGCGGGATCCGTTCCCTGGTTGATCAGTGTCAGGAGTTGATCCAGCTGACGACGCAGACGGCCTTCTTGACCGAACATCAGGTAATGCACGAAGGCCCAGGACTGCGTGACCGCCACGAGCGCATTCAGGGGGAGTCGCGATCCGCTGCGCAGGCGTTGCAGGTGTCAGGGAATCGGGGGACCGAGCAGGATGAAATTGTCACGGACGACCGTATTGCTCACTACCCCCGCGAGGCCACGGCCCAACCACAGCGGGAGGTCGCGCGCCATGCTCGACTGGAGCACCAGACTGACATACGAGTAATACGCGCTGATGTGTGGGTTGAGGGTACTGGTTTAGTGAAATTGGCTGACGTTCATCCGTTTTTGCGAGCTGATGTCAGCGCGTGGGAACGCGCTGCTGAAGCTCACTAAACCAATTCAGGACAACATGAAACTGCGCCTGACCGACACCGCCCGGCACCCGCGATGGGGTGCCAACCGTAATGGCCAGGACACGTCCGTCGTGAGCGGCATCGTTCTGACGCGTGTTACCCGGCCCTCCCTCATAGAAGCCGGCCGGTCCGCGCGACATCGGCATCGGATCGCCGAACGAAAAAATGGGATGCGTCGTGATGCTGACGTGGGAGAACCCGCCCGCCGCGGGAATGTAGTACAGCTCGCGGCCGTCGAGGGACCAGAACGGATGATGCGCGTTTCTGTCGGTGCCTCTCGTAATCTGATAAATCACGTCAGTCGCCGGAAACGGCCGGACGTAAATCTGAGAAACCACTCCTGGGGCGCGCGTGGTGTACGCGATCCATTTGCCGTCAGGAGAGAAGACCGCGTTCACCGGCTGCGTCGACCGGACGTCGTCAAATGGCACCAGCTTTCTGTCTTCGAGGGACAGCATCAGAGACACAACGTTAAAGCCAGGCGACCGGCTGTCGGATTCCTTCGTCGCGCTCAATAGGAGCCATTTGCCATCGGGCGACCACGATTCGGGAACATGCGCCGTGCCCTGCTCCGGTTTCGTCAGCCGCTCAGCCTTCCCGCTGCCATCCGCCGGCTGCCAGAAAATCGCCAGGTCGCCCTCTCGATCGGACTGGAACGCGATGCGCTGACCGTCCGCGGACCACACCGGGTTGCGGTTCTTGCCGCCAATTGTCAACTGCCGCATCGAGGTCGCTCCGGAGAGGTCGTATACCCACACCGTCGCCTCTTTGCCGTTGTCGGTGCCGAACGCCAGTCGTTTTCCGTCCGGCGAGATTCGCGGATCGCGATAGGAGCCAGGCTGCAGCTTCAAGGGTTCAGCCTTGCCGCTGCGATCGAGCCATGCCAGCGACATCAGCGCCGAGCTGACCGCGATCGGACCTGGAATGTACGCCAGGGTGCCGGTGTCGGAGACACTGAACTGCGCGGCCCCGGTACTCCCGCCGAGCGCGCGTCTGACACCTTCAAGGACCGGAACAGCGCCGCCAATGACGTGCAGCGTCCGAGCATCGAAGCGGGCCGCATACACGACACCGCTGATCGCATACACGAGATGTCCGGTTGGCAGATAACGGCCATCGCTTGCTCCGTCGACAAGAACCTTGCGTTCACCGGTTTTCAACGACTGCACGAGGATTTGCGATTTTTCCCATCGTTCCACGGCGGATCCGCGGGCGACGGTAAACAACAGGTGATCGCCGTCGGGCAACAGTTGCGGCGCGTCGGCGTACTCGTTGGGATTGATTTTGGCAACCACCTCCAGCTTCCCTCCGGCGGCAGGCACCCGCACAATGCCGTGACTAGGCCCTCCAAATTGGCCGAACAAGATATGTTCGCCGCTCCACGTCCCGCCGAGCGGCGCGTTCGGGGAATCCAGCGTCGCCACGGTGACTGGTGCACCGCCCGTGACCGCGATGCGTTTCAGCGCGCGTTCGTCAATCGAAAAATAGGCCAGCGTCAAGCCATCGGGTGAGAACATCGGCCGCCGTGGATTCACGTCGGTGCCGCGAATCACCTGCGGCTCGACATCGGAAATCGATCGCAAATACAGCCGCCCGTAGGCCGTGTAAGCGATCTTGGATCCGTCCGGCGACACAGCTATGACCTGGTCGCCCACGTTCGAAAACTCATCCGCCTCCCCGAGTGTGACGACAAATCGGCTCGGAATCGCAGGTACCGCGGGCGGTCGCGCGCTCCACGCGGCGATGCCTCCCAACGTCGCCGCGATGACGGATAACCCGGCCGCGGCAGCAGCGAGAGTCGACCGCGACGTGGGCCGGGCAGTCGGCCCGGCGGAGGGCGTCTCTACCGGGAGTTGTTCGTCGAGAAGGAAGCGAATCGTCGACACGTCGCCGATTCGACGCCGGCGATCTCTTTCAAGACAGCGGCGAACAAGAAGCGCAACCGATTGCGAAAGCGAGATGGGAAGCGCTGCCCACTCCGGATCGGCGCGCAGGACGGCCGCGAGCGTGTCGGACACGTCCTCGCCTTCGAACGGACGCTTTCCCGTCAGCATCTCGTAGAGTACGCAGCCGAACGCCCAGACATCGGAACGCTTGTCCGCCGGGCGTCCCTTCGCCTGCTCGGGGCTCATGTACGCCGCCGTGCCCAGAATCATCCCGACGCCCGTCATCATCGCCGGCGTCGTGATAGTGGGTGACGCCGTGACGTTCGGCGGCGCGGCGGCGGCCGGCTCGAGCGCTTTGGCCAATCCGAAGTCCAACACCTTCACCGCCCCATCGGGCCGCAGCTTGATGTTGGCGGGCTTCAGATCCCGATGGATGATCCCCTGCTCGTGCGCCGCTTCGAGCGCCTCGGCGATCTGCTTCGCGATCGCCAACGTCTCGTCGAGTGGGATAACCCCCTGCGCGATCCGATCGGCCAGCGTCGGGCCGTCCACGAGCTCCAGCACCAGCGCGCGTACGCCGTCGGCGTCTTCCAGGCCGTAGATCCCGCCGATATGTGGATGGTTGAGTGAGGCCAGCGTTTTGGCTTCGCGCTGAAACCGCGCGACCCGCTCCGGATCCGACACGAACAGCTCGGGCAGGACTTTGATCGCGACCTCGCGATCCAGCTTTGTGTCCCGTGCGCGATACACTTCACCCATGCCACCGACCCCGAGGGCGCCGAGGATTTCATAGGGGCCGAGACGCGTTCCAACAGTGAGAGCCACGATGCTTGCTGTGAATTCTACGTTCTAACTTCAACTTCTAAGTTCTGACTTCTAAGTTCTAATTTCCGTCGCGGAGCGACGGTATCTCAAGATCAGGACCGTAATATCGTCCGCCTGCGGCGCGTCTCGCGAGAACGTCCGCACGGCGTCGAGCACGCGCTCCAGCAGCGCTTCGGGCTTCGTGCCGTGGCCTCCCGCGATGGACTCGACCAGTCGTTCGCGGCCGAATTCGTCGCCTCCAACGTTCGTGGCTTCCGTGACGCCGTCACTGTAAACGATGACCAGGTCGTCCGGCTTCAACTGGACCGTCTCGCACGCATAGCCGTCGACCGTGAAAAGGCCCAGCACGGGCCCGCCGACCTCGAGCCAGACGACCTCGTCACGGCCGACCACAATCGCCGGTTCCTGTCCTGCGTTGCAATAGCTCAGACGTCCATCGCTGGTGAGCACCCCGTGGAACATCGTGGCAAAGCGTGCCTCGATCGGGCGACGCAGCATCGCGGTGTTGACGCGAGCTGTGGTCTGTCCCGGGTCACTGCCGACAGCGGCCTGTGCGACGAAGTTGCTCTGAACTACCGCCGCCAGGAGCGCCGCCGGCGGGCCCTTGCCTGCGACGTCGCCCAAGGCGAACGCCAGGCTGCCATCGCCCAGCTCCAGATAGTCGTAGAAATCGCCGCCGATCGTTCGGCACGGGATGGCAACGGCCGCCAGATCGAAGCGCTCTCCGCTGAACGCCGGCGCCCCCAGCAGCGACCGTTGGATTTCTGCGGCGAGGCACAGATCCTGATCGACGCGCGCCTTCTCCGCGGCCTCTGCGTACAGGCGGGCGCTTTCGATCGCGAGCGCGGCCTGCGTGGCAAAGGCCTCGAGGGCAGACAGCACCGCGGACGAACGCATCGTGCTCGGCTCGTGGCCATCCAGGTACAGCACGCCGAGAACCCGATGGTCACCCTCGGATGACGCGTCCGCAGCCACCCGGGACGCAACCCGCAGCGGCACACACATCACATGGCGAATGCCGACCGCGACCGTGTGGTCGTGGCCAGCCCGACCCTCCGTCAAGTCAGTCACCAGCTGCGCGCGATCCGTCGCAAACACTTCGCGAGGAATCTGCCGACTCGTGGCGAACGACGTGCCTGGTAAAGTGACGCGACCCACCCCGCGGGCGATCTTGAATTCCAGTTCTCCCTTCTCATTCGCCAGCATGATGAACCCGCGCTCCGCTCTCGTCACTTCCAGCGCGCCATCCAGGACCATCGCCAGGACCTCGGCCAGAACGCGGCCGGAGCCGAGCGCGCGCAACCCGTTCAGGATCGCGGCCATCTGGCCCAGGTTCGCGACGTCCGACGCCGTCTCGATCAGGACTGTCATCGACGTGGTGTCGGCCTCGAAGACGATCTCGACGTCGTTCTGCCCGAAGCGAATCCGATCGCCATCAACAAGCGTGTGCGTCGTGATTTGCTGGCCGTTGACGAACGTACCGCGACTCGACGTATCGCGCAGCAAGTACTGGTCCCCGTCCCAGGCAATCTGCGCGTGGTCACGCGACACGTCGCCGGGGCGAAGGTACAGATCCGCGGTGCTCCGTCGACCGATCGTGAAGAGCGGTTTGTCGAGCACGATCAGACGCTTTTCGTGCGCGTCGTGGACCCTGAGCTTCGCTTCGGACATCGTCTGCCAATCCGCGCCGCGACGATTTCATAGGGCCGGACGTGTGCCAGCGCACAGCGTGAATCGAGGCTGATTCTAGCGATGGAGCCTCTCGCGGCAAAGGATTACCGGTTTGATCCCGTTCGCCCCCAGCGCTATAACCGAACAATGAAACGATGGCCCGCACGTGCGTTCGTCGCAGCGCTCGTCGTCGGCAGCGGCCTGCCCGCCTGCAACCGCGGTCCCACCGGTCCAGGAGAAGGGCCTCTCGCGACGGGGAGATGGACCGGCGCGGGTGTCTGTCTTTCCGTGACCGAGACCGGTTGCAACCTGGCGGTCGGCTGTGGGCACGGCCAGTTCCCGCGCCCCATCATCCGAGCCGATGGGACGTTCGAAGGCGATGGGACCTACCGCGTCGAGGTTGGACCGATCTCCGTCGAGCCAGCACCTCCCGCGCACTTTTCAGGATCGATCGCTGGTTCGCGCATGACGCTGACCGTCGTTCCCACAGCGGGCTCGCTACAGCCGGCTTCCTATTCGATGACGCCAGCGAGCAACGGCGGGTGCCCCATTCCCTGCGTGTGAACGCCTCGTAGTTCCAAGTTCTAACTTCTAACTTCTAACTTCTAACTTCCGTCGCGAAGCGACGGCTCACCCGACGATGGCGGCGCCCACTTGATCGAGTACGCGTTGGGCCGCTTCGCCCGCGTCCTCAGTCGAAAAGTCTGCGGACAGTTCAACGACCCGGCTGTGGCCAGACAGTTCATCTGCGAGCAGCGATCGCATCCCGGAACCGATGACGACAACCTTCGGTAGTGTCGCGCGAATCAGGATCCGCGAGTCTGCAACGTTCGTCGTCGTCGCGACTCCATAACCGGCCCGCCTGAGCACCTCGCGAAGATACGCGAGGATATCGGGGGATGGATCAACGCAGACGATATCGATGTCCAGCGACGGCGCCGCTTCCATGGAATCAGCCGGCGCGCAGAATGCGGCGATCGCATCCACCTCCGTGTCGTACGCGTTCAGAATCGTGTTCAGTTTCGTGGACCTGAGGATGTTTCTGATGTGAGACGAAACCGCGCACAGCTTGAGATCGCCACGCGCCGCCCGGGCCCTGGTGAGCAAGCGCACCAGGATGCCGATACCCGCACTGTCGATGAACGATACGTCGCGGAAATCCATCAACACGTGAGGCTGAACCGGAAGCAAATCTTTCACGTGCGAATCGAGCGCGGTGGCGTCCGGGCCCTCGACGATTCGGCCTGCGCACGTCACGACCGCGATGTCACCGATCGAGCGAGTCTGTAACGACAGCGACATGAAACCGTCCTACTTCCCGAGCAGCTGAATTTCGAACGCTCCATCGCGGCCGAGCCGTGGCGAGGCGACGGTCGAGGTTGATTCTAGCGACCGGGCCTTTCACGGCAAAGGACAAACCCGTCACGTTGGATCCGCCTGGCGCCACGCGTTATAACGACGCATGACTCGGCGGCCAACACGTCGTGTGCTCGCCACCGCGCTCGTCGGGTGCTGCAGCCAGTTCGCCTTCTAAGTTCTAAGTTCTGACTTCCAACTTCTAACTTCCGTCGCGAAGCGACGGTCGCGGCACGCATGGTGATCGCGTACGCCCCGAACGGGCGGCTCGACCCCGGCGGTGGCGCCGGTTAAGCGTTTGCCAGTCAGCCAGTTGGCAAAGGCGGACCGTTGCCGGCGTCCGCCTGACGAATTACGAATTGGTGTACGTGCTGCGCAAACCGTAAGTGGGGACCAGATGCTGCGCATGCGAACGATTGGACGAATTGCCGGTGCCTGCGTCGCGGTGGGGGCGCTCGTGCTCGTGCTCTCATCACGCGTATCGATCAGCGCACAGGCCGAGAGTTGGACACCTCCGCACCAGATGCGGCTGACGCAGGAACGCGCGTTGGCGATGCTGCTCGCCAAGGATCGCAAACTCGACTACGTGCCGGGCGAAGTCCTCGTCAGGTTTCGCGAGGGGGTGAGCGCCGCCGGTCAACAGCGCGCGATGATGGCGCTGCGCAGCAAGCCGTCTCCGAGCAGCCTGCGGTGGGTGGGCGACGTCGCCGTCCTGTCGGATCCCAGGGAACTCGACGCCACGATTCTGGCTGCTCAATTGAACGGCCAGCCCGAAGTGGCCAGCGCCGAACCGAACTATCTGTACCGCACGAGCGCCACGCCGAACGATCCCGGGTTCGCCGAGCGCCAGTGGAACATGGCGGCGCTCGACATGCCGCGCGTGTGGGATATCAACCCGGGCGCGAACGATTCCGTGATCGTCGCGGTGGTCGACACGGGCCTCACGTCAGTCAGTCGCTCGTACCTGTTCAAAACATGGAATGGCCGCGCCAATCAGAGCGTGATCGTCCCCTTCGGCTTCAATCCCGATTTCAAGGCCGCTCGGATCGTCAGCGCCAAAGATTTCGTGTTCTGGGACGGCCCGGTGCTCGACATGGAGGGCCACGGCACGCACGTCGCCTCGACGATCGGCGAGGACACGGACAACTCGGTCGCCGAGGCCGGGATCGCCTACCGCGTGAAACTCATGCCTGTGAAGGTGTGCGTCGGCTACTGGGAAGTGCAATTCCTCCTCTCAGGGACGGGGTTCCTCGGCAACGTGCCGACCGACGTGGGGGGCTGCCCGACGTCGGAAATCGCGGAGGGTATTCGCTACGCAGCCGACAACGGCGCCAAGGTGATCAACCTCAGTCTCGGCGGACCCGAACCGTCCACGTCTCTGCGCGACGCGCTGAAGTATGCGGTCAGCAAAGGCGCGTTCGTCTCGATCGCGATGGGCAACGACTACGAAGAGGGAAATCCGGTCGACTACCCGGCAGCCTACGCGGCGGAGCTCGACGGCGTGATGTCGGTCGGCGCGCTCGGCCCTTCGCTCACACGCGCCTTCTACTCGAACACCGGCCCGCACCTCGAGATTTCGGCACCGGGGGGAAGCGACCGTGAAGGCGGAGCGAGCGGTCTGATCTGGCAGGCGACGATTCTTCGGGCCGACTCGATGCCGGGCTCGGTCATGTTGCCTCGATTCGACCGCTACGCTGAATCGGGGTTCGAGGGCACGTCGATGGCGGCCCCGCATGTAGCGGGGATCGCAGCGTTGATCATCAGCCAGGGCGTCACCAATCCTGCAGCGGTTGAAACCGTCATCAAAAAGACCGCGCGCTATCTCGGTGCGCCCGATCCGGCGACGCCGGGCAGAAATCAAGCGTACGGTTATGGGCTCATTCAGCCACGGGCCGCGCTGCGTGGCTCGGGACTCGCGCAATGAGGCTGCGATGAACGCCATGCACCGCGCCCTTGTCCGTCTGGCGGCGATTTCCTGTGTGGTGGTCGCGCACGCCGCCAGCGCGAGCGCTCAGACGACGGTTGTCGTGCTCGTGGACCAGTCCACGATTTGGACGCATGACTTTCATTCGCCGGCAGCAGTCGTGAGAGCTGGATCAATCCTGACGGTCGTCGGCCAGCACAAAGACTGGTATGAAGTCGTCGTCCCGGGCCTCGATGGTTTGAAGGGTGAGACAGGGTTCATCTTCAAACCTTTCGTCGGCGACGCAACGGAGCCAGAGGGTTTGCGCGAGCGCGTGGGGCCACCGCCGCCGGTCGCGAGGACACAGGCTGCACGATCGCAGCGGTTGGGATTCGCGGGCTTCGGCCAGTTCGGCTACACGCGATTTGCCGCGCAGAACAGCTTCCAGGCGATCACCGGCGCCGGTGGCGGCGCCGTCGTGGGCGGCGGCGTCGAGGTGCGGATCGGCAGCCTCTTCCTCGGCGGATCGATCGATCGTTACATGCAAACGGGCCAGCGGGTGCTGGTCATCGACCGGGAGGTATTCGGTCTCGGTGTTCCTGACACCATCAGCCTTGTGCCGATGAAAGCGCTGGCTGGCTGGCGCTTCGAGCACGGGAATGCCACGCCGTACGTGGGCGGCGGCATCGGAACGGTCCTCTTCAAAGAAGAGAGTCTCGGTGCAGACCCAGGCGAGAACGTCCAGACGCGTTTCACGAGCTACCATGCGATTGCAGGGGTGGAGTTCCGAAACGGCTGGGTGGCCACGGCGTTCGAAGTCGAGTACTCGCGGATTCCAGACTCGATCGGCGTGAGCGGCGCTTCGGCGGCGTTTCAGGAAACCAATCTGGGGGGCGTGGTCGGCCGAATCAAGATTCTCGTCGGCCGCTGATCGTCAGGCCACAGAGTCACAGCGACTCCGTGGCCCGGTTTCTTTTCAGTGCGCGAACGATTTCAGATGTTCTCTCAGCAGGTCCCTGCCAAAATCCCCATCGAAATCACGCCACACTGAATGCACGTGGTTGCCATCGTTCTGGGTGTTGTCGTACTCCACGAGGAACGTCGGCCCCTGAACCCGGTAATAGTGCTTCTTGCCGCGTTCCGTCTCCCCGGCCCACGCGAAGCCAATCTTCTCCACGCCCGCCTTCTTCAGCTTCGCGAGGCGGTCCGCAGCCACTTCCGGCGCCATGAAGCCGGTGTAGACGTCGATCAGCTTCATCAGCAGTTCCCGCTGTTTGTCGTTGAGCGATCCGGCGCTGATACCCGTCGGCGACAGCGGGTCGATCTTCAGGTTGTTCATCGTCAGCATGTCGCCGGGTGCGGTCGCGTTGATGATCGCCGTCGTCTTCTGTGACGCGTCCAGCGACTCGAGCAGCGCGCGGGCCGCGTCTTCCTCGATGCCGAGGATCCGCAGACCCTTCTTCGGACCGTCGCGCACTTCGGCCGGGTTGCTGCCGAAGAACGACGGCGAGGCGGTCAGGACACCACCGTTCACCACCGTGAAGTGCAGGGACACGTGATGGCCTTCGACGCGCCATCCCCACGTCTCCTTGCTCGACGGCGTGCCGAACACCGAGAAGAAGTAGCGCTCCGAGTCCCGGACAATCGGTGTGCCGCGGGGCGGCTCGGCGGCCGCCGCACGCTGCGCCGCTTCGAGCGCGCCGAGCACCGTCTCCAGATCCATGATCGACGACGCGGTCATGTAGCCCCGCTGGCTGAGACTCGCTTTGAGGAGCGCGTGCGCGGCCTTGCGCTGCGCCTCCGTCATCTCCTTGATCGTCAGACCGTTTCTCGGAAACATCGGCGGCGGGCCGGTCGGGATGAAATGCCAGTGCAGGCGTTCATCCGACGCGAACGGGAAGGCCGCCTTGGCTTTCTGCTCCGGCGTCAGGCTGGCCAGAAATGCGGTGGCCGCCGACGTCATGGAGGACGATGACCGATCGGCGCCGGCGAGCGCGCCGCCCGCTCCGGCCGCCATGAGTCCAACGACAAGCCATACTCTGGGGGATCGACGTTTCAACATGTTCACCTCAGGCGTCTGGATTCTAACTTGACCGCGGTTTGTTCCGGGAGGACGATCATCGACTCATGCGGCTCAATCTCCAGCTGGCTTTCCGGCCCTGCCCAGCCGGTCTGGCGGCGGCATTCGCCATTGGGACCGCTGTCCTTGCAGCCCAGCCGCCAGAGCTGGACGACCTGCTCGACAAGGCCGCCGACTACGTGGCGGGCTACAAGCGAGACTTCGCCGGGGTGGTCGCCGACGAGACCTATCGCCAGGACGCGCGCGGCGGACCGCGGGGTACGGACCTGCGCGGCTACCCCGTCGAAGGGCCGCGCCAGAAGCAGGACCTGAAGGCTGACGTCCTGTTCGTGCGGGCGCCGGGCGCCGAGGTCTGGATGCAGTTCCGGGACGTTTACGAAGTCAACGGCAAACCGGTCCGCGATCGCGCGGAACGGCTGGCGAAACTGTTTCTCGAGCCGTCCCGATCAGCGCAGAAGCAAGTGGAGGACATCGCAGCCGAGAGCGCGCGCTTCAACATCGGCGACGTGAACCGCACCATCAACCTGCCCGTGCTCGCGCTCGCCCTGCTCGAGACCGCGAACCGCCCGTGGGTCACCTTCACCGGCGCGCGCAAGAAGAATGTCTGGGATCTCGAGTTCCGCGAAGAGCGCGGCGGCACGCTCATCCGGACGACAGGCAGCCAGTCGATGCCGTCGCACGGACGGTTCATGATCGAAGCGGAAACCGGCCGCGTGCTCGAAAGTGATCTGATCGCGGAAAGCGGCTCGCTCCGCGCCCGGATCGAGGTCAGCTACGCCCCCGAGGCGGCGCTCGGCGGCATGCTGGTCCCGAGCGTGATGCGCGAGAAGTACACCTTGAAAGACGGCGCGGTCATCGATGGGCGAGCCAGCTACAGTCGGTTCCGCCGCTATCAGGTGCAAACCGACGAAAAGGTCGCGCCGGTCAAGAAATGAAGCGCCTGCGCGCCATGGTCGTCACGGGAGGCGTTGCCTCGGCGCTCGTCGCGCACGCCGCGGCCCAGCCGACGCTCGAAGCCGTGCTCGGTCGCGCCGGCGCGTACGTCGTCGACCTGCAGCAGCAGCTCGCCGGCATCGTTGCGGAGGAAGATTACGTCCAGGACGTGAGGGCGTCCGCGGTGCTTGGACCGACGAGGTCGGGCCTGCCGACCGTGAGACACCGCGAGCTGAAGTCGGACCTGTTGCTGGTCAGGCCGGTCGGCGCCGATCGGTGGGTGCAGTTCCGCGACGTCTTCGAGGTGGACGGCCGGCCGGTCCGCGATCGCAACCAGCGGCTGATGAAGCTGTTCGTGACGCCATCTTCCGCGACCGCGAATCAGGCGGAGCAGATTGCCAATGAGAGCTCGCGCTACAACATCGGCAACCTGCTGCGCACCGTGAATCTGCCGGTGCTGGCGCTCGCGATTCTCGAGCCGCGGCAGCAATCGCGGTTCGTGTTCAAGCGGATCGACAAAGGCGGCGCCGCGCCGGTCCGCGGCGCCGCGGCGGCCGCGACGACGGTGTGGGTGATCGGCTATCGCGAGGTGGAGGGTCAGACGATGATCCGCACGACCAACTTCCGCGACTTGCCGGCGCGCGGACGATTCTGGATCGAGCCGGACAGCGGCCAGGTGCTCGCCAGCGAGCTGATTGCCCAGGACCTCACCCTCACGGGCGTGATCACGGTCGGCTATGAACGCGAACCGACCCTGAATGTGATGGTGCCGATCCAGATGAAGGAACGGTACGACCTGCGCCGCGGCCCAAGCCCGGTGACGGGCGAAGCCAATTACCGCAGCTTCCGGCAGTTCCAGGTGAAGGTCGACGAGAAGATTGCGCCGATCGTCAAAGAATGAACGCGACGTTCCACGGGACGATCGTGTCGGCGTTTCTGGCGGTCACGATGTCCGGACGGGCGGTCGCGAGCGAACCACAGCCGCTCACTACGGTTCTGGCCCGGGCGGCGGCCTACGTCGCCGATTTTCATCGCCAGCTCTCGACCATCATCGCCGAAGAGCGATACGTTCAGGACTGGAAGGCGGTCCTGGGTGGAAGACACCCCGCCACGACCGATCTGCAGCATCGGGAACTGGTCTCGGATGTGGTCCTGGTGAAACCTCCAGGCGCCGCCGCGTGGATGACCTATCGTGACGTGTTCGAGGTGAATGGCGCATCGGTACGCGACCGTCGCGAACGGCTGCCGCAGCTGTTCCGCGATGACTCGCCATCGACCGACGAGCGAATCCGGAGCATTTTGGACGAGAGCTCGCAATACAACATCGGCGACATCCAGCGGAATCTCAACACGCCGGTTTACACGCTTCTGTTCCTGGAGGCCGCAAACCAGCCACGGTTCAAGTGGACTCGGACGACGGACCGGTCGCTGGCGACGGTGCCGAGCGAGTCGGAAACGCCTGGAGCGTTCCGTGTCACGACCGAGATCTGGGTCGTCGCGTACGACGAAAAGCAGCCGGGCACGATGACCCGAACGACCGACCACAAGGACTTTCCGGCCCGCGGCCGCTTCTGGATCGATCCGGCGACGGGCCGGGTGCTGATGAGCGAGCTCCAGATGCAAAACCGGCAGATCAAGGCGACAATCGATGTCAGCTTCCAATCGGAGCCGCTGCTGGGCCTGCTGGTGCCAATCGAGATGCGCGAACGCTACGAGGGACGATCCACCGGCTCTCTCATCGAGGGCCATGCCACATACGGCCGGTTTCGGCCGCTAGAAAAGTAGGAGCCATGCCTGCGCGACCGACGTGGAAGGGTTACCTGAAGATCAGCCTCGTGAACATTCCGATCAAGGTGTTTCCGGCGACCGATGCCGGTGCCACGCTCAGCTTCAACCAGCTGCACGGTGAGTGCCAGACGCGGATTCAACAGAAGCGGTGGTGCCCGAAGTGCGAGCGCGAAGTCCCCAACACGGATATCGTCAAGGGCTTCGAGTTCGAGAAAGGACGCTACGTCGTCGTCGACGAGGAGGACATCGAGAAGGTCCGCGTGGATTCGACGCGCGTGATCAACCTCGAGAAGTTCACCGACGACACCGCGATCGATCCGATCTACCTCGAGCGGCCCTACTATCTCGCGCCCGATGGCGCGGTGGCGCGCGAGGCGTTCGCCGTCATTCGGGAAGGGATGAAGGGCAAGGCAGGCATCGGCAAGGTCGCGCTGTACGGGCGCGAGTACCTGGTGAAGGTGCAGCCGCGCGAGAAAGGCCTGGTCATGTACACGCTGCGGCACGCGAACGAAATTCGCAGCATGGATGCCATCGACGAGCTGAGCGACATGCCGGCGAAGGTCAAGCCGGAGGAAGTGAAGCTGGCCCACCAGGTAATGGGGACGTTCGAGGGCGCCGTCGACCTGCAGGAGTACCGCGACGATTATCAAGTCGGTCTCCGCGAGATCATCGACGCCAAGATCGAGGGTCGCGAGATCGTCGCCCCGGAGGTCGAGGCGCCGCCAAAGGTGGTCAACCTGATGGAGGCGCTGCGCAAGAGCCTCGATACGATTAGCGCGAACAAGAAGCCGGCGGCCACGGTGTCGCGGATGGCAGCTTCTCCGAAAAAGCGTGCCGGGGCTCGGGGCTAGGTGTCAGGTGCGGCGCTGGGGACTAGGGGGCTAGGGGACTAGGGGACTGAAGGTCACTGGCGAGCGGAGGCGGTGGCACGCGCGAGCGTGGCGGTCGCGGTCGCGGCCATCGCGTCGTAGTAACCGGTGAAGCGACGCGGCTCGCGCGCCTGACCGTAGGCCTTGAGATTGGCGGCCCAGCGGAAGCCAATCGGCTGATACAGCAGCTCCGCTTCGACGACAAACGGTCCTCGCGCGTTCGCCAGGTCGACGGAGTAGCTCACTCGGTCTCCCGCTCCGACGAAATCGGGATCGTCCAGCGCGGCGCCGTGCACGGCGATATCGGGCTCCGCGGTACGCTTGTCGAAGCCGCGCGGCAGGAGCCGGTTGTCCTTCAGATATCGCACACCCTTCAACAAGCCGGTCGTCACGGCGCCATCCGCGCCAGCGATGAGGGTTTCGTAAATCTGGACCTGATCGGCGCTGCGGATCTCGTCGTAGTGCGGCTCGAACTTCAGGGCATCCGTATCGTTGTCGTTTCCTTGAATCGAGCCATCCAGATTCGTCGCACCGGACTCGAACACGGGCCGCGCGCCGGCATCGCGGACCACCACGTGCAGCCAGGCCCGGCGCGAGGGATACGCCGTCGGCAGTTTGTGGCCGCCGAGGTTCTCGATCGTCACCTCGGCGCGCAACCGCCCCGATTCGACGCGCAGGTCGTCGATTCCGAGGCGCGCGGTCTGCGCGCCGAGGAAGCGAATCGTGGCATCGGCCGCGGCCGTCAGTTCCTGCGGCAGCGCGGCGACCGCGAGATCGTCTCGGTACTTGTTCAGCATCCGCTGCATGAAGAAATTCGCCGCCACGAACGTATGACGCGACACGCCTTCGCGCGGAATGCCGAACACCCGCGTGATGGCCACCTTTTCCTTGATGACCGGCATGTGGCATGCCTGGCAGCTCTGCGTGTTCCGGAATTCGCTGTGCAGCCATTCCTGATACGGAACCTGCTCGGGAAGCCGGGCGATGACGCTGCCGTCCGGGCCCAGCGCTTTGGTCAGCAGCGTGTGGCACGTCGCGCACAGCTCAGACTGCCGGATGTGCTCCGACTGCGTCGGCCGGTAACCCTCCGACGAACTGTTCATGATGCGCCGGTGTCCCGCCGCGACCTCGAACGGGCCGTACTCCGGGCGCTCGTCGTGAGCTGACGGTGGGGCGACGATGAATCCACCGTTGAAGCTTTCGGGGGCGCCGAGGCGCTCCTTGCCGATCTGGTGGCATACGGAACAGGACACGCCGTCGGCGGCCTGGCGCCCCAGCTGATGGCCCATGTCGAACGGGAGATGCGCGAACACCTCTCCGTGACCGCCGCGCTGCTTCGCTTCATAGCGCGTGATCGGCATGTGGCACGTGGCGCATTCGTCCTCAATCTCTGCTTTCGCGGAAGGGTGATCGATCGTCTCCCGTCGGACGCTCGCCTGCCAGTACGGGTCGCGCGACGAATTCGCCATCGTGCTCGCGCGCCAGTCGAAACCGATCGACACGTCGTCGCCCGACGCCGTCTGCAGGCCGTTGTGACACGCGACGCAGCGGTCCGAGGTCTGGAACTGCGGGACTGCGGGCCCGCGACTCGGTGCGAGCGCGCCGGCCATGAATGCCACACAGAGAACCGCCACGGATCGAACCATCATTTCCATCCGTCGAGGAAACCGCCGTCGAACCAGTCCCAGAGGAAATAGAAGACCACCTGTTTCGAACGGCCGGTCGTGTTGTTGACAGGGATCTGCAACCCCAGGTTGAAGCGGACATGCTGCCGTTTGTTGAGTGTCACCTGGACCTGAGGCAGCAGATCCACGTTCGTCTTCGCGCCATCCTCGATGTCGCGATCGGCCAGCAGTTCGAGGATAGGCGACCACTGACGCCCCAGTCCCATCTCCTGACGCAGACTCTTGCCGACGCCGACCCGGCCAAACAGCGCACGAGGGACATCGCGGGTGGACCAGGGCTGCTCGGTCCCCGCCTGGGCCTGAACGAACATGTTCGAGGGCAGGATCTGACCGTAGGCCGCAAACGCTTCGACGATCGACACGCCGTTGCCCAGGCCGTCGGCTTGGCTTCCCGTTGGCAGCGTCACTTCGCCCTGTGCGCTGACAATCGCGTTTGCGTTTGCGAACAACACACGCTTCAGCCCGACGGCCACATCGCCAAGCCCGCGCACCCAGGTCCCGGCTTCGTCGCGATGTGACGTGAACGGCACCGCGAGCTCGAGTTGGGTGCGCGGACCGAACCGCTGCTCGTACACCAGTTCGTGCGACACGTCGGGGGTGTGATGCGCACTCACCGCCGTGGTAATGACCGTCTCGCTTTCCGGAAATGCCTTTTCGATGGCGATCCCGCGCGGCAGATTGAGTTCCGCTCTCGGCCAGCCCTTTTCCCGGCAGAATCCACGGAGGTATCCGATCACCGCGTCGATCTGCGCGGACGTCAGCTCGTCGGCGAACGACGGCATGATGCGGGAGAATCCGCGGCCGTGGCCGCCGAAATGGATGGTCGCCTTCCAGTCCACGTCCCGCTCGGGAGTCGTGGCGTCGCACATCGTGAAGTCGGGGAAGGTCGCGGGCTTCTCGAACCCGATCGTCGTGTCAGGCGCACCCGTGCCGGCGGCGCCATGACAACCCGCGCAGCCGGCCTGATAGATCGCCTCGCCGGTCGTCAGCCCACGCGCGCCGGCCTGACCCGCGTACGCCGACGTCGCATACAGGAGAAGCAGGGTGAGCGATGACTGCAAATTGGAACGCAGGGCCACTGTATGACACACACTCTGAGCGGCGCGCAAGCCACCGCGACCGGTTCGACGGTCGCTTCCCGTTCAATCTCCGTTCCTCTGTTGCTCTATGGTGATGCCGTTCGCTCCGTCGTCTCCGTTCACGCTCGCACGAAGTCGATAAAGCCGCGCTCCACGTCGACGCCGGCTAACTCGACGCGGAGGTGATCGCCCACGTCCAGACCACCCGCACCCCGCACGAGCATTCCTTCAATCGGCGGCTTCGACACCCTGACCCACGTCCCTTTGTTCGACGCGCCGGTGACGATGGCGTCGAAGCGGCGGCCGACTTGCGACTCGACGACCAGCGCCGCGGCCGACTTGCGGGCCTGGCGTTCGACCTTGTTCGCGTTGTCCTCCTGGCGCGTGCACTGCAAGGCGAGCGCTTCGAGCTCATCGATCGAATACGGCGTCGAGTGACCCGCGAGAACGGCTTTCACGAGTCGCTGCGTGATGAGATCCGGGAACCGGCGGTTCGGCGCGGTCGAGTGCGCATAGTCGCGGACGGCCAGACCGAAGTGGCCCGGCGGCTCCACACCAGGCGGATCGACAACGTACTCCCCGGACCCGAGCAGCTTGATGATGGTGATGGACAAGTCCGGAAACGTATCCGGATCGGCGGCTTTGCGCTGCGCCAGAAAAATGTTCAGCGCCCCGGAGTCGGGCGCGGGCGGAAGCGCGATGCCGAGATCGTGCGCGACGCCGCGTATCCGCTCCCACCGTTCGGGGGACCTCACCACACGCCGAAGCGATGGAAACCCTTTCGCGTCGAGAAAGCGGGCGGTGACGCCGTTGGAAGCGACCATCAGGTCCTCGATCAGCTGCTTCGCGCGATTCGATGTCTGCGGTTGGACATCGCGCAGCCGGTCGCCGTCGAAGACGTGCTCGACTTCCAGCGTCTGAAACTCCAGCGCGCCGTGCTCGTAACGCCGCCGCCGGAGCGCCTGAGCGACGCCGTCCTGCATGCGCAGCTGCTCGTCCATGCCCCGCACGGCCGCCGCCGCTGGCGGCAACGGTCCCGTCCCAGCCAGCCAGGCGCCGACGGCGTTGTAGGCGAGCTTCGCCTGATTCCGGACGACGGCGCCGTACACCTGCGAGCTCGCCAACTCGCCTTCCGGGGTCGCGACGAATTCGATCACGACCGCCAGGCGATCCTGCTGAGGGTTGAGCGACGTCAGATCGGTCGACAGCCGCTCGGGCAGCATAGGAAACATCGCGCCTGGCGTGTACACCGACGTCGTGTTCTGTTGAGCGTGGCGATCGACGGCGGAGTTCTTCTCCACGGCCGCGTCGACGTCGGCGATGGCCACCATCACCTTCACCTCGCCGCCCTTCAGCGCCTCCGACACCGACAACTGATCCAGGTCCCGCGAATCGTCGTTGTCGATCGAGCACCAGAGCAGCGTCCGCAGATCGCGCGTCGGCTCCTCGGTGGTGCGCGGCGCTTCCTTCAGCGCCGACGCCTCGGCGAGCGCGGCGGGCGGCATGGTGGGCTCGAGACCGCGCTCGCGCATGGCGCGGACGGCGATGGCGCGCAGCCGCGCGCGATCCGATTGTTCAATCATGTTGTGATCGTATCTCCTGAATGGCGGCGGCCATGTCCTCGATGAGGGCGTCGATCTCCGGCTGGTGGGTGCGAAAGCTCAGAACGCACACGCGGCCGAGGAATCGGCCGTGGGCCGTGCAGCCGGTGAGCATCACGCGGCCGCGGCGGGTGGTCCGGTCCATCAAGTCGCGGGTGGCGGCGTCTTCTTCCGCGCGGCTGGCTCCGGGCCACGAGAGGTGGAACGCGAACAGCGACAAATCCGGCGGTGCGTCGATCACGATGCCGGGCAGCGCCGCCACCCTGCGGGCCGCGTCGAGCGCCAGTTCGCGTTTTTCGGCGACCGCGGCCCGAAACGCCGCCGCCCCATACAGCTTGACCGAGAGCCAGACCCGCAAACCTGGAAACCCGCGCGACAGCTCCGGTCCGTGCTGGCTCGGGTCGTAGAAGTCGGCCGGATGCGGCATCGCCGGCAGATAGGCCGCCGTCGCCTCGTGGGCCGCGCGCAGTGCCGCGCCATCGCGCACCAGCAGCGCTCCGGTGCCATACGGCAGGAACATGCCCTTGTGTGGATCCAGCGTCACCGAATCGGCCCGGGGCAGGCCGCGCAGGATTCCCGTACGCAGATCGTCGCAGAGATGGAAAAACGCGCCGTAGGCGCCGTCCACGTGGTGCCACATGCGCTCGCGGACGCAGAGATCGGCGATGCCGTCCAGCGGATCGACCGCTCCGGTGTTCGTCGTCCCCGCGCTCGACACGACGGCAAAAGGCGTCAGGCCGGCCGCGCGGTCCGCGGCAATCGTGTCGCGCAGCACGTCGAGCCGAAGCCGGTAGGACTCGTCGGACTCGATGGCGTGCACGCGATCCGGCATCACGCCGGCGAGCTTCGCCGATTTCAGGACCGAGTGGTGCGCCTGGTCCGACGTGTAGAGGACACCGCGCCGGATCTCCGCGCCCAGATATTGCTCGCGCGCACAGACGATGGCGTTGAAGGTGGCCATCGAGCCGCCCGTGGTGAACAGACCGCGCGCCGCCGTAGGAAAGCCCACCCAGTCGCGCAGCCAATCGAGCGCGTTGGCTTCGAGCTGGACCAGCGCCGGCGCTGCCTGCCAGATGCCGGTAAAGCGGTTCGTGGTGTTGGCGATGAAGTCCGCCAGCGCGGCGGGATACACGCCGCCGCCGGGGATGAAGGCGAGATACCCGGGACCAATCGTCGTGAACGATCGCGGAATCCAGTCGCGAAACAGGCTGTCGAGCAGCGGCTCCAGCGCAACCCCTAGTTCGGGGGCCGGTTCGACGAGCGATCGGCAGAGCGCGGCAGCGTCGACGTCACCGCAGCTCGGCTGCCGGGCGGCCTGGACGATGTGCTCGACACAGCGCTCGACGACGGCCGACGCCATCGCGCGCATCTGGTTGGCCGAGAACTCGAGATCTACTGGAGCCAATCCTTCACCCGGTAATAGGCGCCGACGACCGGCAGAAACCACGGCGTGCCGTGATAGAGCGGAATGCTCGCGAAGTCATCGTCGAACAAGGGATGGTCGAATTGTTCGCCGGCCATCCGGCGCGCGATCTGCTCGCCCAGATACGTGGCCATCGCGACGCCGTGTCCGCAGTAGCCGCCGGCGTAGTACAACCCGTCGAGGCGGCCGGCGCGCGGCATCTGATCGCGCGAGAAGGCCACATTGCCGCCCCACGAGTACTCGACGCGCGTATCGCGCAGCTCGGGAAATGTCCGGACCATCTCGTCGTGAAGAATCCCGGCGGTCCGCTCGGCCGTGTACTTGTCCGGCTGGCGGAACTCGGCGCGCCCGCCGAACAGCAGCCGTCGGTCGGGCGTGACACGGTAGTAATGGAGGAAGTACTTCGAGTCGAACGCGACACGGTTCTTCGGCAGAAGTGCCGCCGCCATGTTTGGCTCGAGGGGCTCGGTCGCGATGATGAAACTGCCGATTGGAATTAGCCGCCGCTGCAGCCCGGGCGTGACGCCGGTCGTGTAGCCGTCGGTGGCGACGAGGACATCACGCGCTTCCACGAAGGTTCGGCTCACCGCCTTCGCCGAGGCTTCGTGGGTCGAGGAGCCGGCGCCCGTGAAGTCCAGGCGCCATCCGGTCGGAATCCGATCGACGCGGGTGACCGCCGTGTGCGTCACAACCGTCGCGCCGCTGCGTGCCGCTGCACAGGCCAGCCCTTCGACGTACTTCGCGGGATTCAGCGCCGCGCTCTGTTCGTCGACCAGAAGGCCATGATAGGCGTCCGAGCCTATCTCGGATCGCTGATCCGCCCGCGGCACGATCTCCACGCGATGGTCGAACACGCGCGCGAGCAGCGCCTGCTCGTCCTCCAGCGCCTTGAAGTGCTTCGGCTTGGTCGCCGCCTGAATGTGCCCGGTGCGGGCGTACCCACAGTCGATCGGTTCTTCCGCGATGATCGCTTCGAGCCGCGTCATCGACTCGCGAGCGACGTCGAAGAGTTGCCGCGCATTCGCCTCGCCAAAACGATCGACGAGCGTAGCCGGATCGAGCTTGAGACCGGTGAGAACCTGGCCGCCGTTACGCGAGCTCGCGCCGGCGCCGACGCGGTCGCGTTCGAGCACCAGCACCGACGCGCCGGTCCGCGCCAGATGACGGGCCGCGGCCAGACCGGTGTAGCCGGCGCCGATGATGACGACATCGGCACGCGGTGGAAGAGCGGCGCAATCGGTCGGGGCTGGGGGCTCAGGGCTGGCTACTGGCAAATCACGAAGCGTATCCCACCAGTATGGATACTCCTTCACGAGCGTGGCATGACCAGTACAACCGTCACGCCGACCAGCCAGATCGGGCCGCGGTGCATTGCAGTATTCTATCCTTCAGCTTCCTGCTCCCCCTCGCGCGAGTACCCAGCATTCCGAGCCTGTAGGATGCGCGAACGAAGATGCTTGATCGTTCCAGATCGCCGGCCGATTTCCTGACGCGCGTGATCGACCAGCTGGCGCACCTCCTGCCGGCGCAGGGCCCCATCAGCATTTTCATCCACCACAATACGCTGCACGCGTTCGAGCACCTGCCTTTCGAAGAGGCGGTGCAGCGTGCCGCTGAGCGGCTGGGTTGCGAGCCGTTCCTTTCCGAATCGCGATATCGCGACAAGCTGGCGTCCGGCCGCATTCTCGCCAAGGACGTCGAGGCGCTGATCGACCACCAACTGGGCGCCGGAGGTTCGAGCGACGTGGCCGGCGTTGGTTCCAGGCGTGATATCTGGCGTGCGGTGGTGCTGCACGGCATTCCAGCTGCGAAAGGGCGGGAGCTCGCCTGGATTCTGGAAGAAACCGAGACGTTGTCACGGTTCCGGACCGACGTGCCGGCGAACGCCCGGTCCACGTCCACGGTCGTCCGCGAGCTTGACGAGCGTCCAGACGATGAGCGGCGAGCCGTCCGCCGCCTTTGGAGCGCGTGTCTCCAGGCGATCGACCGCGCCGGCGAGTCCGAGCCTGTTGCAGCCGCCACTCCGGTCCGGCATCGCGACTGGCTTCAGGCGGCGTACGGCCTCGACATTGATACGTGGATCCATCCACCGCTGATTCGATTCCTGGCGGGCTACCTCGATCAGGGCCTGGCGCACTGGTCCATGCCTGAAAGGACTCGCGGCATCCACGGCTGCTTCCTGGAGCTCTATTGCAGCTCGCTTGCCGCGCAGTGCGGCCCATGGGCGCGAACCCTTCCGCAGCTCGTCCTCGAGGATCGCTCCGTTGAACGGAGCGCTCTCGCCTCGATTGCCAACTCTCTCGCTCAGCTCGGTGTCGCCGATGACGAATGTGCCGATTATCTGAGCGCCGAGCTGCTCGCCCTACGAGGATGGGCGGGAATCGTTCGTCAGATCGAACAGCGGCCCGATCGCGTGCCGGCGCGCGACCTCACCGTGACACTGCGCGGGTTTCTCGCCGTCCGCCTGCTGTTCGAGCGGGCGGCCATCGACCACGCGGCACGGCGGGTCGCCTTCACAGGCCCCCTGTCTGAACTGCGACGATCACTGCGGAACCGGCTGCCACGCCCAACCGCTCCAACCGCGGTCGAGCGAGCCTGGCCGCTGTTTCATGTCGCGCAACTTTGCGGCCTCGATGCGTCGATTGTCGAGCAATGGAGCGCCCGCAGCGTCGAGGAGATCGAATCGGAGCTGCAGCGGCTCGACGGCGTGCGCCAGCGCCAGATCCTCCACCAGGCGTTCGAACGCACGATTCGTCATCGCGTGTACGACGCACTGATGCGTCATGCACCGCGGGAGCTGCCGCGGCCGCCGGCGTTCCAGGCCGTCTTCTGCCTCGACGAGCGGGAGGAATCGTTCCGGCGCCACCTGGAGGAGGTCGCGCCGGACTGCGAAACATTCGGAACCGCCGGCTTCTTCAACGTCGCGATGTACCATCAGGGCGCGTCCGACGCCCATCCGCGGCCATTGTGCCCGGTGGCAATCCGCCCCGAACACTACGTCGCGGAAATCGAATCGGACGGCGAACGTTTCGCGCGACGCTCGCGTCGGCTTCAGCGGCGAGCCGTCGGATTCCTCGGCTACAACGTGCACCTGGGAAGCCGGCTGCCGGTGCGCGGCGCCGTGCTGATGGCCGCGTTCGGCTGGCTCGCGCTGGTGCCGCTGATCCTGCGCGTCGTGTTCCCGTGGCTGTCATCCCGATGGAAGAGAGCGCACGAGACGTCGATCGCCGCCGAGCGGACCCGCCTGCAGCTGGACCGGACCGACCGACCGCCACCGATCGGGACGCATTCGGGATTTGCCGTGCGGGAGATGGCCGACATCGTGCGCCGCGTCCTCGAAGATATCGGGATTGCCGATCGCCTGTCGCCGCTCGTGCTCGTGATCGGACACGGATCGATCAGTCTCAACAACCCTCACGAGTCAGCCCACGACTGCGGGGCGTGCGGGGGCGGCCGCGGCGGCCCCAACGCGCGAGCCTTTGCGCAAATGGCCAACGATCGGCGCGTCCGCGAACTGCTGGCGGGCGAGGGGCTGTCCATCGACGCCAGCACATGGTTCGTCGGGGCCCAACGCAACACCTGCAACAACACGGTGACGTTCTTCGATGACGACCTCGTTCCGGCGGCGTGCCGGCCGATCTTCGCGCAAGCTGGCGAGGCGATCGAGATCGCCCGGCGGCGCGAGGCGCACGAGCGATGCCGGCGGTTCGATGCGGTCCCGCGGTGGTATCCACCACTGGCGGCGCTGGCGCATGTTGAGGGACGCGCCGCCGATTTGGCGCAGCCGCGGCCAGAGTACGGCCACGCCACCAACGCGTTCTGCATCATCGGCCGGCGCGCGCGGACGCGCGGGTTGTTTCTCGATCGGCGCGCGTTCCTGGTTTCGTACGATCCGACCCTCGATCGTGATGGCGCGATCCTCGCGCGCATTCTGGCGGCGGTGGTGCCCGTCGTCGCCGGCATCAGCCTCGAGTACTACTTCAGTTACGTCGATCCGTCCGGGTATGGCTGCGGCACCAAACTGCCACACAACGTCACGTCGCTGCTTGGCGTGATGGATGGCGCGCAGAGCGATCTGCGCACCGGCCTTCCGTGGCAGATGGTTGAAATTCACGAACCCACGCGACTGGCGATCGTCGTTGAAGGCACTCCGGATCGCGTCCGGCGTGTCGTGCAGGACAACCCGGCGATCGAACGGCTGGTGCGCAACCGCTGGATCTGGTTCGCGTGCCTGCACACGGAATCGGGCGCGTTGTGGGAGCTGCGGTCCACTGGGTTCGTGCCGCATGCCCCGGAACATGTGCTGGCGACCGTCACGGGCGAATCGGCCGATTGGTACCAGGGCAAGCGCGGGTTTCTTCCCCCAGTGGCGATCGTGCAGCGGTCATCCGCTCCGGGCGGGCGGGTCACACACGCGGGACGATTGGCGTGATGTTGAGTGTGCCGCTCGCGGGGATGGTGCTGATCGGCGTCGGATCGCCGGCGCTGCTGTTCGCGCTGCTGGGCGGCGCGGCGATCGTCAACCGGTCGCTGCCGGAGCGATGGACAAGTGCGCTCGCCGCCGGTTCGATGCTGGTGGCGTGCGCGGCGCTGTCCGCGGCGTTCGTGGTGGACGCCGCGACCGGCACCGGCGCGCGGCTCCTGTCGTACGGCGCGTGGTCGTCTTCCCAGGAAGGCGGCATTGCGATGGAATTCCTCGTCGATCGCATGTCGCTGGGGTTCGCGGCGCTCTCGGCGGCCATTGCCGGCATCGTCTCGGCGTTCTCGAATCGATATCTGCACCGGGAAGCCGGGTACAACCGCTATTTCGTCCTGCTGGCGCTGTTCGTGACAGGCATGCTGCTCGTCGCGCTCGCCGGCAACGTCGCGGTCCTCTTTATCGGCTGGGAGTTCGTCGGACTGAGTTCGGCGCTGCTCGTCGCCTTCTTCCTCGAACGGCCCGCACCGGTGTCGAATGCGCTCCGCGTCTTTGCGATCTACCGTATCAGCGACGCCGCCTTACTGTCCGCGGCGGTGCTGCTGCGCCACGTCGCGGGCACGGACAGTCTTTCGCTGTTGTTTGGCGGGACACGCCCGGCAGCAACGGTCGATCTCGCCGGAACCAACGCGACGATCATTGCCGTCCTCCTGATTGTGGCGGTCGCCGGCAAGAGTGCGCTTCTCCCCTTCTCGAGCTGGCTGCCGCGCGCGATGGAGGGACCGACGCCGTCGAGCGCGGTCTACTACGGATCGCTCTCGATTCACGCCGGCTGCTTCCTGCTGTTACGGTCGGCGCCCCTGCTCGAACAGGCGGCGGCGGCCCGTCTGCTCGCGGGCGGACTCGGAGCGGCGACCGCGATCTTCGCGGCGGTCGCGACGCGCGTGCAGAGCGATGTGAAGTCGTCCCTCGCCTATGCCGCCCTCACCCAAGTGGGCATCATCGTGGTCGAAATCTCAATCGGCTGGTACACGATCGCGTTCGTGCATCTGGTCGGGCACGCCTGCTTTCGACTGCTGCAGTTTCTGACCGCGCCGAACGTCCTGCACGACCTGCACGGGATGGAGGACGCCATCGGCAACCGCCCGTCTCCATCCCGCGGCTATCTCGAGGCGATGACCTCGGATCGCATCACACGTGGCCTGTTCTTGATCGCGCTCGAACGCGGCTTTCTCGACAGCCTCCTCGAGCGTTTCATCGTCGAGCCGTTTATCCGCGTCGCGCGCCGACTGACCCGTCTCGACGAGTGGCTCTGCGACGTCGTCATCCCGACGCGGCCGGTCGCGATCGAAGGAGGCGAGGATCAGGATGAATGACCCTCGGCTGTGGGTCGCCGGTCTCGTCGCCCTGCCCGTTCTCGTGATCGGCTCCTCCTTCTTCCGTTTTGACGTCGAACGCCTTCGGCGGTTGGCGGTCGCATCGGCGCTGTCGATGTTGCTGGCCGCGCTCGGCATCGCCGTCTCGCCAGGACTGCATCACCTCTCCGTCCGGAGCTCGGCGCTCAGCTGGGCGCCCGGCGGGGAGGCCATCATTCGCGTCGACACCCTGTCGTCGGTGCTGCTGCCGTTCGCGGCCGGTCTGTGGCTGCTGACGGTCGCGGTGACGCCGCGCGCGGCGCTCGATCGAGGCGGCTTGCGTCGGACGGCCCTCGCCTCCCTCATTACGCTCGCGTCCTTTCTGACCGAGAGCGCGGTGGTGCTTCTGCTCCTGTCGGTCGCCTCCGTCTGGACGTTTCTGTCCGCGCTCGCGGACCCGGCGCATCAATACCAGCGCCGCATCGTCGGCGCCTATCTGGGGTTCTCGACGCTCCTGTTTGGCCTCGGCGTCGCGCTTCTCGTCCGCCCCGGCGCCCAGAATACGACTCTCGAGACGGCGGGCATGTGGCTGATCGTCATCGCTGCGCTGGTGCGCAAAGGGATCGTGCCGTTCCATGCGTGGGTGCCGGAGGTATTCGATCACGGACGCCTGGGGCCAGCGATTCTGTTCAGCGCACCGCAGGTTGGCGCTTATATGACCGTGGTGCTGATCGTGCCGCGCGCGTCGCCCGACATGCTACGGATGATCGCCATCCTGGCGCTGGTGACAGCCGTGTACGGAGCGGCGCTCGCGTTGGTCCAGACCAGCGCGCGCCGGGCATGCGGGTATCTGTTCATGAGCCAGTCTGCCCTGGTGATGGCTGGCCTCGACTGCACGAGCGCGAGTGCCTTGGCGGGAGGGTTGCTCGTGTGGCTTTCGGCCGGGTTGGCGTTCGCGGGCCTGGCACGTTGCGTCCTCGTGCTCGAAGCGCGACGCGGGCGGCTCGATCTGACCACGTACCACGGAGGGTACGAGCGCATGCCGGTGCTGGCGACCAGCTTTCTGTGCATGGGGCTGGCGTGCACCGGCTTCCCCGGTACGCTCGGGTTCGTAGGCCAGGAGCTGCTGGTGGGTGGTGCCATCGACGCCTTTCCGGTGATGGGATTCACCGTGGTTCTTGCGTCGGCGCTGACCGGGCTGGCTGTGCTGCGTATGTACTTTTCGCTTTTTTGCGGGCGCCCGGATGCGCTGGCCCATTCCGGCCTGCGGTTTGGATTGACCCGACGCGAGGCGTGGACATTCGTGGCGCTCGTACTCGCACTGATTGGTTTCGGAGTCGTGCCCCGCCCGCTCGTCGATTCGCGGTTCGCCGCCAGCGACGGCATTCTGCGACTGCGCCAGCAGCGCATGCTGGAACGCGCGCGCGCTAGCCAGGTCCCCGCGGCACCCGGGGCGGCGTTCCACCGCGCTTCAGTACCCAGCCAATGACCAGCACGAAGGCCACCGCGACGGCCAGGAAGGTCGCGCCGAACAGCCAGAGCGTCCGGTAGAGAATCGACTGCGTCTCCATGCGCACCTCGATCTCGATCGGCGTCCCCTTCAATCGCTCGGTCAGCGGTTGCTCCCAGACGAAAATGTTGCCGCGGCGTTTGTCCGGTGTGTTCTGGTAGACCACCTTGCTGGGCAGATGCAGCCGCACGGCGACGAGCTCGCTACCGTTCCAATTGACCGTGCCCGGGCTGCCACCGGCGGACGCGCCGACGTTCTGCTTGTAGACGTACAGCTCGCCGTCACGCTTGAACTCGTAGGTCGACCAGGCAAACGGCGGCGCCTCGTGGAGCCTGCGCACGTCGCTGACTTCGAGCCGGACGTGAACGAACCGGCGGTTGTTGCGGCGGGAGGGACGGACCCAGATCACGCGCGTGACCGCGGAGGAAAAGTACCTGCGGATCGCGTCGCGGTCGGTTCGCGCATTCGGGCTCGGATCGAACGATGTGCCGCGCAGCGCGTTCAGAGCCGGAATCGAGGCGCTGACGGTGATGGTGGCGGAACCATCAAGCGAGAGAAACATGTCCTCTTCGTACTCGTACTGGCGAAACAGGTTCGCGCCGCACGCGGTCCACGGAAGAACGCAAAGAACGCAAAGCGCGCAAAGAATATTTTTCCTGGCGGTCCGAGCGCGGAGAAGCTCTCTCTTTGTCGTGTAGAGAATATTTCTCTTGGCGGTCTTAGCGGCCTTTGCGTTCATCGTGAGGCGGCGCGGATCAACATCTGCGCCAATGTTATAGTAAAAAGTTCGTGCTCTATCTGATCGACGGCAGCTCGCAGATGTACCGCGCGTTCCACGCGCCGGTCCGCACCGCCGAAGGCGGATTCCTCAGGAATGCGCAAGGACGGCCGACCAACGCGGTCTATATCTTCGTCACGATGCTGCGCAAGCTGCTCAACGAGCACAAACCGGAATTCATCGCCGCGTCGTTCGATCTGCCGGGACGCACGTTCCGCGACGATCTCGCGTCGGACTACAAGGCGTTTCGCGCGCCAATGCCCGACGAGCTCGCCGAGCAGATTCCGATGGTCCACGCCGCGTGCGAGGCGCTCGGCGTCCCGATTCTCACCTCCGAGCGCTTCGAGGCCGACGATGTGATCGGGACGCTGGCCGAGAAAGCGGCGGCGGCAGGCTTCGACGTCGCGATCGTCACGGGCGACAAGGACTTCTTCCAGCTCGTGCGCGATGGCATCCGCGTCTACAACCCGAAAGAGGAAGGCACCTGGTACGACGCCGGGGGCGTGAAGGAGAAATTCGGCGTTCCGCCTGAACTCGTCGTCGACGTGCTGGCGCTGATGGGCGACTCGATCGACAACATCAAAGGCGTCCCTGGCATCGGCGAAAAGGGGGCGAAGGAGCTGATCGCCCAGTACGGATCGCTCGACAACCTGCTCGCTCACGCCGGCGAGGTGAAGCACAAGCGGTATCGCGAAGGCCTGCTGGGCAACGCGGAGGCGGCGAGACAAAGCCGGCAGCTGGCGAAGATTCGCATCGACGTGCCGGTCGAATTCGACGCCGAGGCGCTGCGGTTTCGCGGCGGTTCACGCGCGAAGTGTTTTCAGATTTTCAACGAGCTCGGGTTTCGGGCGTTCGCGAAGGAATACGCGCCGACGGCGAGCTCCACGGTCAAAACCTACCGGACGATCACGACCATCGATGACGTGCAAGCGCTGGCCGGACGGCTGCGCGCCAACGGGCGCTTCGCGCTGCGGGTGTTGACCGACGGTCCGACGGCGATGCGGGCGGCGGTCGTCGGCCTCGCGTTTTCGATCTCCCCCCGGGACGCGGATTACGTGCCGACCGGGCACCGCGCGCTCAGCGAAACGGCGAGCCTCCCGCTCGAGGCGACGCTCGAGCATCTGCGGCCGATTCTCGAGGACGAGACCCTGAAAAAGGCCGGCCACGATCTGAAATTCGACGCCATCGTCCTGGCGCAGCACGGCGTGACGCTCCGCGGCTTCGACAGCGACACGATGCTGGCCAGCTACCTGATCGACGCGACGCGATCGGAGCACAAGCTCGAGGACCTCGCACTCGAGCACACCAGCTACAAGGCGCTCAGCGAAGAGGACATTTGCGGCCGCGGTACGAAAGCGATGTCGCTGGCGGAGCTGCCGGTCGAGGCGGCCGTCGACTACGCGTGCGAGCGCGCCGACCTCGTCGGCCAGCTTGCGCCGATGTTCTGCGAACAGCTCGCGAAGGACGAGTTGACGGCGGTCTACGAGACGATCGAGCGCCCGCTGATTCCGGTGCTGGTGGCCGTGGAGCGGGCGGGCATTCGCATCGACGGCCGCGCGCTGGCGGCGCAGTCTCACAAGATCGAGCAGGACCTGGCGCAGCGCACCGTCAGCATCTACGCCGCCGCCGGCGGCGAGTTCAACATCAATTCACCGAAGCAGCTGGCCGAGATCCTCTTCGACAAGCTGCAGCTGCCGGTTCTGAAGCGCACCGGCACGTCGCGTGCGCCGTCGACGGCCGTTGAAGTGCTCGAGGAGCTTGCGCTGGCCCACGAGCTGCCGCGTCAGATCCTCGAATGGCGCGGGCTCATGAAGCTGAAGGGCACCTACATCGACGCGCTGCCGCAGCTCGTGCATCCCGCGACCGGCCGGGTGCACACGTGCTTCAACCAGGCGGTGGCCGCGACGGGACGCCTGAGCAGCAGCGATCCGAACCTGCAGAACATTCCGATCAAGACCGCGCTCGGCCGCGAAATCCGTGGGGCGTTCATCGCCGAACCGGGCCACGTGCTGATTTCGGCCGACTACTCGCAGATCGAATTCCGCGTCCTCGCGCACGTGTCAGGCGATCCAGTGCTCGTCGACGCGTTCCGGGAAGGCGCCGATTTCCACGAGCGGACCGCGACGAAGATCTTCGGCTCTGACAGCGGCCGCGACCCGCACGAGCTGCGCAGCATCGCAAAGATGGTCAACTACGCGCTCCTGTACGGAAAAAGCGCGTTCACGCTGTCGAAGGACATCGGCGTCACACAGCAGGCAGCGCAGGAATTCATCGACGCGTACTTCGCCGGCTTCCCGCGCGTGCGCGCTTACATCGATCGCACGCTCGAAGAGGCGCGGGCGACCGGCATTGTGAAGACGATGTACGGGAGGCGGCGGCTCGTCCCCGAGCTGACGAGCCGGAACGGTCAGGTCAGGATGGCGGCCGAGCGCGTAGCGGTGAACCTGCCTATCCAGGGATCGGCCGCGGACATCATGAAGCGCGCGATGATCGACGTCCACGCCGCCCTCGCCCCGCACCCCGATGCCCGGATGATTCTCACCGTCCACGACGAACTGCTGTTCGAGGTGCCGAAGGCGCGAGCCGAAGAAATCGCTGCGCTCGTGCGCGAAAAGATGGAATCAGCCGCGACGCTCAACGTCCCGCTCACGGTCGACGTCGGCATTGGGGAGAACTGGCGCGATGCAAAAAGCTGACGCAGACATCCGCAATTGGGTCATTGGGTAATTGGTAATTGGGACTTTCAATTCCCAGATAACCAACTTAACCAATGACCACCTTCGGACCGCAGATCATTTCCAACGGTCTTTAAACTGTTCCCACAGCGCCCGCAGGGTGTCTGCGGGCTGTCCGAGCACCCTGGCGCGATCGGGGACGATGGCCAGCACGACCAGTCGATCGAGATCGGCACGGAGGACTGCGCCTCGGTCGCCGGTGAGCGGCGCCCGCACCCAGCCGGCCTGGGCGGCGTCCCACGCCGCCTGTTGATCGCCCTGCGCCTGGGCCGACGCCGCCAGCCAGTAGACCGCGGTCCCGTTGGCGGGACGCGTCGCGATTTCGTCGCGCATCCGCGTCCGAATGCGCTGATAGATCTCGTGACGGTCGATATCCGGCCGCGGCTTCGCCTCGCGATCGACTGACGTCGCCCACCAGTCGAGCACCCGCTCGCGCGCTTCGCTCGACATCGATTCCCCGCTGAGCAGCACCGAGTCGAACACCGCCGCGGCGGCGCCATACGAATCGTCGAAGAAGAGCGCCTCGCCGAGACCGACAATGTATTCGGCGCGCTCGCGCGGCGGGAACTTCGCGGGATCGAGGCGGCTGAGTCGATCGCGCGCGTTCGCCAGGTCGTCCGCCGCCGCGCTCTCGCGGAAGCGCTCGAGGTAAGCGCGGGCCGCGACGAGGTCCGCGAGATCGGCGTGCGCCGGAAGCTGACGCGCCTGCTCCGCTGCGCTGACGGCTTCCTGGAACTGCCGCTGGTTGTACAGCTGTCGCGCGCGCGCCAGCGGATCGTCCTCGGCCAGCGCGGACGCCGGCGAAAGGACCAGCCACAAAAGCACGAACACACCCATGGACACGTCGACACATCTCAGCATCGTCCTGAGCCAGCCAAAGGACGACAACCCGTGGGCAAACGCTCGTGGTGAGCCCGAAAAACCGGGGTTCCGGCTGTCCGTCGCGCTCATGGGCCGATGGTAACACAGGCCGTGCTGTGCTCTAAGTCATTGTCAATCAATCGCTTAGTTGGTCTCGTTTACCCGTTTGCTACAATGCCGGACGTGGTCGCCCCGCGGATCGTCCGACGCGAAGAGCACTCGGTCTCTCGCCGCGATATCGATCCGGATGCACTGAAGGTGCTCTACCGTCTGCGGCAGTACGATCACGTGGCCTACCTCGTGGGGGGCAGCGTCCGCGACCTGCTCCTCGGGCGCCGACCGAAGGATTTCGACGTCGGCACCTCCGCACATCCGTATCAAGTCAAGAAGCTGTTTCGGAACTGCTGGATCATCGGCCGCCGGTTCCGGCTCGCGCACGTCAAGTTCGGGATGAAGGTCATCGAGGTGGCCACCTTCCGCCGGCAGGTCGTTGCCGGCGAAGAAGTGGTCGCCGATGGCATCCCGGCGCCCGACCCGACCACGCCCGAAGGCGAGCAACTGATCCACCACGACAACACGTTCGGCACGCCCGAGGAAGATGCGTTCCGCCGCGACTTCACGATCAACGCGCTCTTCTACGACATCGCGACCTTCTCGGTCATCGACTTCGTGGGCGGCCTGGAGGATTTGCGTGCGGGGATCGTCCGCTCGATTGGCGACCCCGACGTGCGGCTGAACGAGGATCCGGTGCGCATGCTGCGCGCGATTGCGATCGCCGCCCGGCTCGACTTTACGATCGAGCCATCGCTGCTGGCGGCGATCCGCACGCACCGCCGCGAAATCTCCAAGAGCTCGATGGCGCGGCTGCTCGAGGAGTACTACAAGATCCTGCGCGCCGGTTCGTCGGAGAAGGCGTTCCGCGGCCTCGCGGACGTCGGGCTGCTCGAGCCGATTTCGACGGAGCTGCACGTCGGCGCGAACGACCCGCTCTGGCGGTCGCTGGCCGCGCTCGACGCCTACCGCCGCCGGTTCGACTCGACGCCGGAGACACTGACCAACGCCATTCTGCTTGGGAGTCTGCTGATTCCGCTGGGGATCTCGCTCCACCCGCCGCGTCCGCCTATCGTGCGACCAGGGACGGAGCTGGCGCGGAGCGGGGACGGAGACAGCTCCGTCGCCACTCCGTCTCCCAGTCGCCCGCCGCGGCATCCGCCGAATCCGCGGCTCGGCGATTTGCCGCTGGCGCGCCGCGACATCGAGCGCTTGCGGCAGATCATTTCGCTGCAGCGGCGGCTGAAGGACCTTTCCGTGAGCGCACGTGCGCAACGCGGGCTGGCGCACCGTCACATCTTCCGCGACGCGCTGACCTGGATGGAGATTTACGGCAGCTCGCCCGAGATTGTTGATCACTGGAAGGCGGTGCTGGCCGACTCGAGTCCCGCCGACGCGCCACCGCCCGAAGCTGCTGCAGAAACCGCGCAGCCGTCAGGCCGCCGACGCCGCCGACGGCGCCGCGGACGCCGCTCCCGCCCGCCGCAGGGACATTAAAGACGGTTTTTCACGAAGATACGAAGACGCGGAAGCGCACGAAGCTAGTTTTTAGAGAAAAAACTTCGTGTTCCTCGTTTCCTTCGAGCCTTCGTGAGAAGCCGTTGTGCGTCTCGATCTACGCCGCGATTTCGTCGATGGTCTTGGACGGCTTGGCGAGGCCCAACGCGATCAAGGTTTTGATGATGGGCCACGCGGGATCGATCTCGGTCAGACGGCCGCGGAGGCTGAACTTGGGGCTCCGGGGATATCCATGGTGGTTGTTGTGGAGACCCTCGCCGCCGGTGATCAGCGCGATGAGACGGATGTTGGTGGCGGTATTGTCGAAGTTCTTGTAGCCGACGTGGTGGCACAAACCGTTGATGGACGAGGTGAGCGCGAACACGTAAATCACGGCGTGCAGGCCCGCCGCCAGCAGACCCCAGCCGATGCCGAGCACGACGCACAGAAGACTCGTGCCGATCGCAAGGCCGAGCAGGCCGCGCTTGAACACGTTCTTGTCCCACCAGCCCTCGTGGATGTCGCGCGCGTAGCGCTCGACGACATCGGTCTTCTTGATCTCGCGCATGTAGTAGTAGACGTTCCCGAGCTGGACTTTCCAGAAGCCGACGATCAGGGGACTGTGCGGATCGCCTTCTTCGTCGGTGAACGCGTGGTGCTTGCGGTGAACCGCCACCCACTCCTTGGTCTGCTGCCCGGTCGTCAGCCACAGCGAGAACTTGAACAGCCACTCGAGCGCCGGATGCAGGATGAGCGCCTTGTGCGTGGCGCAGCGGTGGAGGTAAATGGTCGTTCCGAACACCGCCACCTGGGTCACTATGGCCGAGACGACGAGGCTCAGAACGAGCGATGCAAGCACTACACTATCCTCCGCTTCCTGAATTGACCCTGGGATGAGCTAACTGGTGTAAACAATCATGATAGCACACTATCCGCGCGTTCGCTCGAACTCGCGCATGAAGCCGACGAGGGCGTCGACACCGTCCTCCGGAAAGGCGTTGTAGATCGACGCGCGCATGCCTCCGACCGATCGATGCCCCTTGAGGCCGTCGAGGCCGGCAGCCGCCGACTCCTTGATGAATTGCTTTTCCAGATCCTCGGTCCCCAGGCGAAACGTCACGTTCATCAGCGATCGACATCCCCGATCGGCCGTCCCGCGATAAAAGCCGGTTCGATCGACCTCCGAGTACAGCTTCGCCGCCTTGCGCTCGTTGGTCTTCGCTATCGCGGTCAGGCCGCCGTTCGCGATCAGCCATTTCATCACCAGCCCGAGCGCATACACCGCAAACGCCGGCGGCGTGTTGTACATCGAGCCGTTCTCCGCATGCACCGCGTAATTGAGCATCGTCGGCAGCGACTTGCTGGAGCGCTGGAGCAGGTCGTCGCGCACGATGACCACGGTGACGCCGGCCGGCCCCATGTTCTTCTGCGCGCCCGAGTAGATCAAGGCGTGGCGGGCGATATCAATCGGACGGCTGAACATGTCGGAGGACGTGTCGCTGACGAGCGGAACGTCGCCAACCGCCGGCAACTCCTTGTATTCGGTCCCCTCGATGGTGTTGTTCGAGGTCATGTGGACGTACGCCGCGCCCGGTGTGAGCTTCAGCTCGTCCTGACGCGGCACGCGCGAATAGTTTTCGCCTTTCGTGGTCGCGGCCACGTTGACCGTGCCGACGCGCTTCGCTTCCTTGATCGCTTTCTCCGCCCACGATCCGGAATCGATGTAATCGGCCGTCGCGCCCGAGGTGAGGAGATTCATCGGCACCATCGAGAACTGGAGGCTGGCGCCGCCCTGCAGGAACAGCACCTTGTAGTTCGACGGAATGGCCGCCAGCGAGCGGATGTCGGCCTCCGCCTGCGCGAGGATCGCCTCGAAGGCCGCCGATCGGTGGCTGATCTCGAGGATCGACATGCCGACCCCAGGCAGCGACACCAGATCGCGCTGAATCTCTTCGAGAACGGACACCGGCAGGACGGCGGGCCCCGCGGAGAAGTTGTGGACGCGATGAACAGTGGTCATGAGCGCTTCCTACAGCTCTTCACGAAGACACGAAGGAAACGAAGGACACGAAAAAAATGACCTTCCTGATCTTCGTACCTTCGAGCTTTCGTCATGAGCCGTCCATCAGATGTTGACGAGATGCAGATCGAGGATGTCGCTGTTCCCCTCTTGAATCTGCTTCAGCAGCGCCGGGGGCGGAGCGCCGTCGAGGTTGATGCGCGCGACCGCCGCCTCGGCGCCTTCGAAAATGATGTTCTCGGTTTCCTGGACGTTGATCTGTCCGCTGCGCAGGCGATCGAAGACGTGGGCCAGCACACCAGGACGATCGCGGTGGCGGACGACGAGCAGGTGCGTGGCCGGCGTTTTCTTGGCCAGATTGACGACGTTGGGCACCTTGCCGGTGTCCTGGTAGCTGCTGATGATGCGCACCGTCTCGGCGGCAATCGCTTCCTGCGCCTGGTCGGTCGACGCGCCGACATGATGGGTGCCGTAGACGTTCTTCAAGGCGACGATCGCATCCTTGAACTCGCCGGTCGCCGTTGTCGGCTCCACCGCGAATACGTCGAGGCCGACCCGGATGTCGCGCTCTCGAACCGCACGCGCGAGCGCGTCGTAGTCCACGACTTCGCCGCGCGCGGTGTTGATGAAGTAGGAGCCTGGCTTCAACCGGTCGAGCACCGTGGCGTTGACGAGCCCCTTCGTTTCCGTGTTGAGCGCCAGGTGGACGCTCAACACGTCGCAGCGGGCCGCCACCTCCGCGGGCGAGCTCGCCAGCTGCATCGGCACCGCCTGATTGGCGACGTCGTCCCTGCCGGTCGCGAACCGGCGGCTCCAGACGACGATCGGCATGCCGAAGGCGTGGGCGCGGCGGGCCATCTCCTGACCGATGCTGCCGTATCCGAGCAGGCCGATCGTGCGTCCGAATAGCCCGCGCGCCTTTGAATACTCCTTCTTGTTCCAGGTGCCGGCGCGGAGATCCGCGACCTCGTCTGGCACCCGGCGATCGACCGCGAGCAGCAGGGCGAACGCCAGTTCGGCGACGGCAATCGCGTTCTTGCCGGGACAGTTCGAGACGTAGATGCCGCGCGTCGACGCCGTCGCGACGTCGATCGTGTTGTAGCCCGCGCCCGCACGGACGATCAAGGACAGCGAGCCGCGTTCGAGCATCGGACCAGTGACCGCCGTGCCGCGCACCACGAGCACATCGGCAGCGGTTTCGCGAATGGCTAGCGCGAGTGCCTCGTCCTTGAGCTCGGGCTTGTAGACAACCTCGCAGCCCGCGGTCACGAGCCCATCGATCCCGCTTTTCTCAAAGCTGTCGGCTACCAGGACCTTCACGCTTCGTCCTTTGTGTCCTCTGCTCTTTTCCTTTGTGTCCTTGGTTTGCTCACAGAACGTGTATCAGCAAACCGTCCCGAAGCTTGGGCTCGAACCACGTCGACTTGGGCGGCATGATCTCGCCGGCGTCCGAGACGTCCATCAAATCCGACACGCTCACCGGGTAGAGGGAGAAGGCGACGGCCGCCTTGCCGGAATCGACCAGTCGCTGGAGCTCCCTAGTCCCGCGCGCGCCGTCGACGAACTCGATGCGCTTGTCGGTGCGGACGTCGGCGATCTTCAGCACGGGCGCGAGCAGGCCTTCCTGCAGCACGCTGACATCGAGCGCCGCGATTGGATTCGACGCGTCGGGCGGGACTCGGGGGCGCACGGTGTGCCAGCCACCCTGGAAGTACATGGCCATGTCGCCGCGTCGTGCCGGCTCCGCGGGCCCCGCTTCCATTTCAAATCGGTCGCGGATCGCTTCCAGGAACTCCACCGGCGTCAAACCGCCGAGATCCGTGACCGTCCTGTTGTAGGGCAGGATGCTCACCTGATCGTGAGGAAACGCCACCGCCAGCATCGTCTTCGCCTCGTCGCTCGCCGGCAGCTCGGTGCGCGCGCGCGCCGCGCTCGCCGCCCGGTGGTGTCCATCAGCGATGTACAGCGACGGAATCCCGCGGAATGCGGACACCAGCCGATCGCGATCTGCGCCGCTCACTCGCCACAGCGTGTGGTGCACGCCGTCCGGCGCCGTGAAATCGAAGAGCGGCGTCGTCGCCGTCACCGCGGCGGCGATACGATCGACGTCGGCGTTGGTGCGGTAGGTGAGAAAGACCGGACCTGTCTGCGCGCGGAGCGCGACCATGTGACGGGTGCGGTCGTCCTCCTTGTCGCGCCGCGTCCGCTCGTGCTTCTTGATGACGTCGCGATCGTACTCGTCGAGGGAAAAGCAGGCGGCAAGACCCGTCTGCGTGTGGCGATCCATCCGCAGGCGATAGAAGTACACACTCGGCTCGTCCTCCAGCACCAGCGAGTTGTCGCGGAGCGCGTTGAAGTTGTCCTTGGCGCGTTGATAGATGCCGGGAGCGTACGGATCCGCGCCGTCGGGCAGCTCGAGCTCCGGTCGCGACACACGGAGGAACGACTGCGGGTTTTCGTCGGCAAGCGCGCGCGCCTCGCCGGTGCTGACGACATCGTAGGGAACGGCGGCAATGCGCGCCGCGTCAGCCGGCCTTGGACGCAGCGCACGGAAGGGCTGGAGCGTCGCCATGGGGTTCAAAGTATGTCATGGCGGATACCCTCGGGGCTCGCGACGACGAGATACGTGTCGGGGCTAGGGACTCTGGGGCTAGCTGACTATCGAGCTGCGCGTGTGACGGCTGGGGCGGCGAACGCGCGATCGCGCACTTCATTGAACTCCACCATTCGCGCCGCCGGCACCGGATCCGCCGGAGGCATCGCGCGATGCGCCGTCAGCGGATTGATGAACGCGCCGTTTTTCTTCAATCGATAGTCGAAGTGAGGACCCGTCGCGAGGCCGGTCGAGCCGACGCGACCGATGAGCTCGCCCTGATGCACGCGCGCCCCGGCGTGCACGGAGATGGCCGAGAGGTGCAGATACTCCGACTCGAAGCCGTTCGCGTGGCGGAGGTGAACCATCCGGCCGGACCCGCCGCTCGCCAGGCCCTGTTCGCGCAGCAACGACGCGAAAGTCGCGCCGGACGCCACGCGGGCGGACACGACCGTCTGGTCGGCGGCCAGCACGACGTCGCGGCCAGCGGCGTGGACCGCGGCGACCGATTCCACGCGTCGACAGGCGGGCGCCAGTACGGCTACGATCAGAATCGCAACGAACTCGGAAAGGCATGTCACCGCGGAGCAAAGAGCCCGCGACGGCCGGCCAGTTATACCGTAAACGCGGACCGCGCGGACGCGCAGCTGCCACAAGGCTTTCTGATAGAGTCCCCGCCCTGGAGGATGGTTGTTCCATGAAGTTCCACCGGACGTTTGCTTTGACGGCGATGATGGCGGTCTTGGTCGGGTTGCCGCTCGCCGCAGACTGGCCCGTCACCGAAAAACTCGATCTCGACGCGGTGTATCGCCTCAAGGAAGAAGGGCTGCAGCGGTCGAAGGTGATGGAGATTGAGAGCTACCTGACCGACGTCTACGGTCCGCGCCTCACCGGGTCGCCCAACATGAAGGAAGCGGCCGACTGGGCGACCAGGACGATGAAGGAGTGGGGCCTGGCGAACGTCCACCTCGAAAGCTGGCCCTTCGGCCGCGGCTGGCAGAATCAATCGTTCAGCGCGATGGCGGTGACGCCGCGTGCCTACCCGCTCATCGGTTATCCCAAGTCGTGGACGCCGGGAACCAACGGCCCGGTCACCGGCGAAGCGATCATCGCCGTCATCAACGAAGAGAAAGACTTCGCGACCTTCAAGGGCAAGCTGCGCGGCAAGTTCGTCCTCGCGACGCCGATGCGCGAAGTCGCCGCACATTTCGAGGCGCCCGGCCATCGCTACACGGACAGCGAGCTGGCCGAGCTCTCCAAGCAGCCCGAAGGGACCGGGCGTGGCGGACGCGGTGGGCGCGGCAGCCAGGCCGCTCAGGACTTTCAGAAGAAGAAGACCCAGTTCTGGATTGACGAGGGCGTGGCCGCGCTCCTCGACATCAGCCGCGGCGACGGCGGCACACTCTTCGTCCAGGGCGGCGGTTCGCGCGATCCCAAGGATCCGCCCTCGCCGCCTCAGGTCGTCATCGCCGTCGAGCAGTACGGCCGAATCGTCCGAACGCTGCAGAAGAGCATCCCGGTGACGCTGTCGATGAACATCGACAACAAGTTCTACGACACCGATCTCAACTCATTCAACATCGTCGCCGAATTGCCGGGAACGGACAAAGCGGACGAAGTCGTCATGATCGGCGCGCACTTCGATTCGTGGCACACCGGAACCGGCGCGACCGACAACGCCGCCGGCTCGGCGATCATGATGGAAGCGATGCGGATTCTGAAGACGACCGGCGTGAAGCTGCGCCGGACGGTGCGCATCGGCCTCTGGGGTGGCGAAGAGCAGGGCCTGCTCGGCTCGAAGGAATACATCAAGGCGCACTACGGCGATCCGGCCACGATGCAGCTCAAACCCGAGCACGCGAAGTTCGCCGGCTACTTCAACGTCGACAACGGCACGGGACTGATTCGCGGCG
>Ga0207641_10000336_pt1 | contig 57343 bp, 84 predicted proteins | sample KBSSwiS62_FD_184306 | JGI IMG/M metagenome (GOLD analysis project Ga0207641, IMG submission 184306) | Switchgrass rhizosphere microbial communities from Kellogg Biological Station, Michigan, USA - KBS Switchgrass S6-2 (SPAdes) (version 2) | ecosystem: Host-associated > Plants > Roots >...
TGTGCGCTGAGATGCTGAGCGAGTTCTTCGTTCACGACGGTGGCGATGTATCCGAATGGCGCCTCAAGGGTCACGCGGTGCAAGCATTCTGGCGATGGGTGGCCAGCTGGGGAGCTGTAGTTCATCGACCATCAGACCTCGGGTACGACGACGGCGACTTCGAATTACCACCGCTCACCATCGATTCGCACATCATCCGCGACGAGGCCCACGACATCGCCGCGAGCGGCACGCTATTTCCGGTCGCGGCCAAGGGCCTTACCGACCAGCGTAAGGCCAAGCGCGAGACGATGAGCGCGCGAGTCAGCGCCATGATCGATCTCGCGTGCTCCGTCGGCAACGATCAATATATCGTCTGGTGCGACCTAAACGATGAGCAGGATGCAATCGCAAAGGCACTCGGCGACGACTGCGTCAGCATCCAGGGCTCGACGCCGGACGAGCTTAAACTCGAGCGCTCCGCAAGGTGGCTCCGGGGTGGTGCTAGGGTCTTGGTTTCGAAGATTAAGATCTACGGCTTCGGAATGAATATGCAAAATTGCTGGAACATGGGTATGTTCGCCAATAATAGCTACGAGGGTCCATATCAGGCAATGCGCCGATGCTGGCGGTTCGGCCAAAAACATCCGGTACGATGTACCGTCGTCGCCTCCGAGCGCGAATCGCACATCGTGGCCACCTACCGCGCCAAGGAGATCGCGGCTGCCGAGATGGCCAAAGAGATGACAAAGCACGTCGGATTCGCTGTACGAGCAGAAGTCCGCGGACTCGTTCGTGAGTTCGACGAATATCAACCGAATGTAGCTATGACTCTACCAGAATGGATGCAGAAATGAGCGACGCAAAAGAAGCCGGAACACTGCTACAGGTCATATGTCACGCAGCCAGCAAGAAAGCTGGCTGGTGGAACGGAGTCGATCTGTCCGATCGGAACGTCGTACCGGTCAAGCTATGCCTGATCCACAGCGAGATCAGCGAAGCGATGGAGGGTCATCGCAAGAATCTGCCTGACGATCATCTGCCTCATCGATCGATGCTCGAAGTTGAGCTCGCGGATGCTGTGATTCGAATTGCCGATCTGGCCGGTGCCCTCGGCCTCGATCTCGGAGGTGCTATTGCCGAGAAGATGGCCTACAATGCATCAAGAGCCGACCACAAGCTAGAAGCGAGAGCAGCGGCCAATGGGAAGGCGTATTAAACTATGAGAAGAGTCATCGTAGAATCGCCGTACGCTGCGGAAACCGATGATGAATCAGAGCGAAACCTGCGCTACCTACGTGCATGTCTCGCTGACTGCCTTCATCGCGGTGAGGCGCCATTTGCATCTCATGGACTATACACACAGCCCGGCGTACTGGACGATAGCGATCCAGAGCAGCGCAAGCTTGGAATCGAAGCTGGATTTGCTTGGCGTGCGATGGCAGAAGCCACGATCGTATATTTAGATCTGGGAATTTCCCGAGGCATGATCAAGGGCATTAAGGATGCCGAGAATTTACAGATTGACGAAGATCATAAGATCGAATACCGCGAGCTTGGAGGCGAATGGTAATGAGCAACGTCAATGCCCAATCGATCGGCCAAGGCTACACGCTCTACCACGGCGATTGCGTCGATGTTCTGCGTGGTCTACCGGATAATATCATCGATTTTTCGGTATTTAGCCCACCCTTCGCCTCGCTTTATACATACAGTCCATCGCCGCGCGATTTCGGAAACGCTAGCTCATACGCGGAATTCTTCGAGCAGTACGCGTTCCTAGCCGAACAGCAGTTTCGCGTGCACAAGTCAGGCCGGCTGATCGCGGTGCATTGCATGCAGCTCACAACCACGAAGGGCCGCGATGGCTTCATTTCCGTAGTGGACTTTCGCGGCGATCTCATTCGCGTGTATCAACGTGCCGGCTTCATATACCATTCGGAGGTGTGCATCTGGAAGGATCCGGTCAACGCGATGCAGCGGACCAAGGCCAACCGACTTCTATACATGCAGCTCAAGAAAGATTCCGTGCAGTCCGGGCAAGGTTTCGCGGACTATCTCGTGATTATGGGCAAGCCTGGAACTAACGAGGCTCCGGTCACCAAGGATCCATCGGAGTTTCCAGTTCAGCTCTGGCAGCGCTATGCCTCTCCAGTGTGGGTTACCCTAGAGGATCGCATGTCCGAAATAGCCAGGCCGTTCATCGTCGGTCCCGAAGGAAGCTGCGACGGATCCAGGGTAGGTCATGGCGAGATTGATAGAGATGACACCGAATTCAGCGTATGCTCCGATCGTGTCACCGATGGCGATAATACTGGCATAGATCCGAATGATACATTGCAATTCCGTAGCGCCCGCGAGCATGCCGATGAGCGTCACATTTGTCCGCTCCAGCTCCCAGTGATCCGCCGTGCAATCAAGCTATGGAGCAATCCAGGCGACGTCGTGCTATCGCCATTCGCTGGCATCGGATCGGAGGGTGTCGTCGCGATCAAGGAGGGCCGCCGATTCATCGGCGCCGAGCTCAAGGAATCGTATTACAAGCAAGCCGCACGCAACCTCGAACAAGCCGAACGTCCGGCGCAGATGACGATGGAGATCGGATGAGTAACGATATCGATAACATGACCGAGACGGAAATCGATGCAGAGATGCAGCGGCTCCATAAACTATCGGAGACCGGCAAGATGACTCCGTTACAAGCGGATAGACTTAGACGTCTACGTACCGCGGCGTTCTCTATCCGCGATGTCAAGAAACCAGCGTATTGGCTATGAAACCAGAGCACATCAACCATGCCCGCGATGCCATCGCAGCTCAAAAAACATACGGTCCAACAAGCTCACACGAGGATGAAGCGGTAACCGATTACTATCGTATGAGTCTAGATCCGAACTGCGGATGGGAAGCCTCACTCGATGAGATCGATCGACTCAAGCGAGTGGCCGACGACGCCCGAAGACATCGCGATGCCGAACGAGATGAGCACGATCAACTCGTGAGATCACTCGAGCAAGAGCTCGAATATCGAATCACCCAAGCCGATCGACTCCAGGCCAAGATCGACGATATGGGTACCTCGATATGACTACCTGCCATCGACCTGAACTTCTACGGGCGCTCAAGCTTGCCACCGGCGTGTGCGGCGAACCAAAAATGCCGATCCTCGCCAACGTGGCGCTGCGCGCAACCGGACTCGGCAAGCTCGAGATCCTCGCGACCGATCTCGTGGCGTCGATTCGGGCGCTCGTGCCGTGCTCGATCGGCGATGAGCTTGCGGTCATGCATGACGCTAGCAAGCTACATCAGCTCGTAGCTGCGGCTACCGCGGATGAGATCTCGATCGACGTCGGAGAATCGTCGTGGAGTGAGATCAAGAGCGGGCGAATGAAAGCGAAGATCGCCGGTCAGCCGCTGACGAACTTCCCGACGATCCCATCACCCACCGGGGCCGCCTCCACCGTCGAGACGGCGGTACTCAAGGAGATGATCGATCGGACGTGGTTCGCCGCTTCCGACGACGATGCCCGGCCCAATTTCTGCGGCGTGCATCTGTCGTCCGATGGCGTGCGCGCGACGGCGATCTCGACCGACTCCCATCGGATGTGTCGGCTATCCCGGGCGCTCGGGCTCCCAGCAATGGGCGCGATTATTCCGCGATCGGAGTCTCTTAAATCGTTCCTCAATTCAGCTCCGACGTGTCAGCTATCGTGGACGCGCGATCACCTATTCGTGGCAATCGAAGGCACGACGATCGCGCTCAGGCTCGTGGATCTCGCGTATCCAGTCGATACGGTTACGTCGATCATCGAGATGCCGCGACCGAACCGTATCGAGATGAACCGCACTGACGTGCTGGCGTCGATGGCCAAGGCAGCGGTCATGATCGCCAAGGAGGTCCCGACGACGGCGATGATCTTCCGATCGGGTGTCGCTGGCATCCGCGTGATCAACAAGGATCTCGGCGAGGTAGTCGACGAGATCGATGCGACCTACGATGGACCGGACATCACGATCGGGTTCAACCCTTCGTATGTGATCCAGCTCCTCAAATCGATGTCCTCGGATCGTGTCATCCTCGATCTCGGGTCGCCGCTCGATCCGGCGCTCTGGCGGCAGGCTGGAGCCGACGACTACTGCGGGATCATCATGCCGATGCGCGTATAACCGTGTAATTAACAGCAGTTACTACGTGATGCACGATCGGCGTTGACATCACGAAAATAGTTGCTATGGTTAGTTCATGACCAAGCAGCTAACCACTCTCAATCAGCCTCGGTTCCATGTCATCGCGATCGACGACACCGGTAGCCACAAAGCTTTCACTGGATATCGCACTGCGTTACTTGCCGCGAAGGCAGTCGCTAGCGTAGTCGACGGCATCAATATTAATGAGTTTGCTAGCACCTGGAATGCTAGCAATGAATCTGGTAGCTGCCGCTATGAAATCGGTCAGGAATAAATAAATCGCATGCAGGAAGGCACGCCGATTAACATGACACAGCTACTTATCGCGCTTGAGGCAATGACGCACCCGACCGAGATTATAGCCATCGGGGTCGCATGCGTGACGTTAAGGCTCGATAGTGGCGAGCGTAGATGGTGGGTTAACCGCGGCGAGGCCGCTGGGCGAATGGCGAAATCACCACGTCGTGCAGCATTTTACGTAATGGAATGTTTACGATGGGATAAAAGCATCCATAAGCAATGCGGCAAGAAATACTTCACGGTTACATCAGCCGAACGTGCATCCAGCGAAGGTTGCACGAAGTGCGGTGGCGTAGATATAGATCTAGATATCGGATGTGATAAGTGACACCAACATGGGAACAATTCGCGGAACACGTCGAGCGCATCGCGATCTCTAGTGGCTGGCTCTACCGGACATCCGCATGGGTTGAGCTATCGACTGGAATTAATGAGCCTCGTGACGGATATTGGCACTGGTCGGATCCGGTATTCGTTCCTGACCGGCTCGGTCAGGTGTAATCATGTCGCACATCGAAGCCGAGCTAACCCCCGATCAGATCGAGCACATCGCCGTCAGGGCAGCCGAACGTGAGAATAGAGCTACCGAAGCCATCTGCAACCTAGCATTATCGGGCAACGCAGAATGCGCCGACATCGTTAGAGATATAATCGCTAACGAACCAACATATGCCGAGTGGCTCGAACTCGGACGAAACACCGGGTATCGGAGTCGATCGTGACCTATCACGAAGCCGCGGATTACCTAGGGATCCAACCGACCACGCTAGCGAACCTCGTCGCTAGCGGAAGGATACATCGTACCACGGTGCCAGGAACTCGGAGGGTGAGTTTCGATCGAGGCGAGCTCGATCGGTACGTAGCATCGAAGTACGTCAACGATCGAAAATTCATCCGCGGATCGGGGCTCACACACGCGGTCCAGGTGCTTTTTTCTGAGTCTGAGCTTGCCGAGGTTTTGGCAGCGATTCCCGATGGTTACTCGAGATCTGCATGGATCGCCGAGCAGGCAGTCAACGCGGCTCGCTTGACATCACGAAAATAGTTGCTATGGTTAGTTCATGACCAAGCAATTCAACCGAGGCGACACCGTCCGCACCGTGTTCGGCGACGTGCACACAGTGCGCGAAGTGATCGGATGCCAAGTATGGCTATCTAATGGAGATTGGGCGCACCCAGCAAAGTGCTTTATCATCCGTCGTGGAGGTGCGTCGTGACCAAGACGAGCGGCAAGTACGGCACCCAGCGATGGACCCACAAGGGTTATGTAGTGGAGCAAGTTGGCATCGGCTATCGGATCTGGATGAATTTCGTGACACCGGAATGGCGTCAGCCGCGCGTGGATACTCAGGCATCCGTTCGCGCGATAATCGCGTTCGAGATCGGAGGTGCGTCGTGAGCGTTATCAACGATGACAACAAGGCAGGATGGCAGCAGATCGCAAACGATGTTTCTCGTCAGCGTCCATACGTTGGACGTACCGCTACCGTAATTCATGGTAGGAAATTACAAGGAGAGCACGTTACGGTACTTAAGCATCAACACGATCAGTACGATAGAAATGCGTTCCGCTATGGTGGAGATGCAAGCCTCCAGTTGCGTGAGATGATGGGTCGCAGTGGATTCGTATGTCTAGTCCGATCTGACGCTGGAGTGGAACGTTGGATCAAGGCCCGATATTTAGCGTGTGATTTTCAATACACGCATTGGACTATCGCGCTAAGCGATGCCTTGCTGATCGGAGGTTCGTCGTGAACATGCTTTCGACCGGATATGCGAGATGGTTCGCTTCCCGCATACGCCACGAGCATATCATGACCGCTATTTGCGATACTCGGGCCACAAACCTTTACATATCTCTAGCGTGCGTTGTTGACGATATCGTGCGGCAGGAGTGTCTCGATGCGGCGTGGCATATCTCGCCTCACCTCGTAGAGCGCCGGGTGCTCGATGATGGGCGTTGGTTCCTCGGCCGGCTCGCACTCGTACTCGGCGGGCTACTATTTTCAATCGTCACCACCTACGGCTTCGGCCGGGCTGCGTTTGGCTCCGGGTGGCTTGCCGTGGGCTTCCTCGTACTCATGGATGGCGTCATGGTGGCGAGCTCGCAGCCGTCGCTCGGGTGGCTTGCCACCGGACTTCTGATTGCAATCGAGGCAGTTACGACGGGATGTACCGTCGCAAGGGGTCGGATGGCGACGCTCGCTCGACATGCGAAGCCCGATCGATCGTATCGCGCGATGAAAGTCACCCCGATAGCGACCTCCAAGAGCAATCTAGCATTAAAAGCGGTGGCATAGATGGTGACCGCAAGCAACCTAACCAACGAACAGATCGAAGCGTTACGCTTCGAATCAATAGGCCAAACCATAGCACCGCATATCAATGCATTATGTGATTTAGCTCTCGCATCTACCGAGGAAGCGCGCATGGTAATTGCGCTCAAACCAGTGCGACAGAGGATTGCCAGGCGACTCATCGCCGACGCGATTAACGCCCGCGCGAAGGCCACCAAGCGACCTACCGCGAGGCCGCGAATAATTTAGAGATTTAACTAGAAACGCTTAGCCACGCCTCGCCATCAAAATCGGACATGGCGCTCAGCGGAGGCTCGATGCGATTAATACTCGCGCCATCGAATAACCCATGACGGATCGATCAGAACTAGCGCATCAGCTTCGCATCTCGTTGCTTGAGGCGATTGCGCGAAATCGTCCGTGGTGTGCGCATTGTAAGCGTAGGCATCGACTCGAGGATCTCGAAGTCGATCATGTCGACGGCCGCACGTGGTACGGACGGCGATTAAACTTCTTAGATCGGATTCGCCGGCAGTGGCGGGAATATGACGCAGGAGTCCGGTTGCGCGCTCTGTGTCGGAGGTGCAACGCATCACTGGGATCCCGACGACTGCGCCTGCGCGCACGCTATGCTTGACTCATAGGCGCACGGCATGACAGAGTGTCTTCATGGCGCTCACTGTACCTTGTGCACTGTGTAGGGGCTCCGGGGCGAGGGGCCTCACGGAAATCGAAGAGGCCACGTTGGCGGCGCTGCGCGTTGACTGGCAGACCTCACAGGAGGTTCGTCTCAGGCTCCGCGCGCAAGGCGTAGAGCTCACACCGCAGGCGCTCGTGATGCGGTTACAGTCGCTCTACGAGTTCGGGCTCGTCGAGCGGCGCAGTCATAACCGATCCCAGTACGCCTGGCGGGCGGTGACTCGATGAACCGCTTCGAAGCGTTCTGGTGGCATCAGATCCGTAGCTGGAAACGTTTATTCGCGGCTCGTCGCACCATCGTACTAGATACGACTACTACGATTGAATCGAGTCATCCATCTTCGTTATGTCGGTGCGCCGGCTTCGCGCCTAACCATCAGGCCGCGATAAATATAGACCATAAGCTAGACTGCCAATGGCTAGCTGCGATGTGCAAGACATGTGGGGGTGCTGGATGGTGTAATCGATGCCATGGCGATGGGTGTGAGCCATCATGAGTGCCACCGGCTGCATCTGCTCCGCGATACGATTTCAGCGCTGGGATGACGAGGGCCACTGCGCCACATGCAATCGGGATCTCAGCGAGAGCCAGATTCAGAGGCGCGTAATGGGTATCCTATGCGCGGGCACCGGGGTGGTACTATGGCGCAACAACATCGGTACGGCGGTGTATCGCGATGACGATGGATCCGTGGCGCGCACGGTCGTCTATGGTGTTGGCAATCCCGGTGGCGCTGATCTGATCGGTGGATTCCGAGGTCGATTTCTCGCCGTCGAGACCAAGGCCCGTCGAGGCAGGCAGTCAGAAGATCAGAAACAGTTTCAACGCATCGTCGAGGAAGTCATCGGTGGCGTGTACGCGATGGTGAGGTCGGAGCGCGAAGCGCGCGAGCTCCTTGAGCGGCTGCTGGCGCTCGGATGAGCATCGCCAACGACCGGCGGTACATCCGTGGTCAGCGATGCCCGATCTGCGGCGGTGCCGATAGCGATGCGCGTGGCGCTGGCCGGCGTTGCTGGGGCTTCCTCGCCGACGATGGCCTCTACGCCCATTGTAGCCGCGAGGAGATGGCCGGCCCGCTGACGCGCTCGCCGAGCAACACCTACGGCCATCGCCTCGCCGGGTCGTGCGCATGCGGTAACGCCCACGCGACGCCGATCGAGGAGCGGGCACCACGCGGCGTCGACATCGGCGAGGTCGTGGCTGAGTACAACTACCACGACGAGAGCGGCGTGCTGCTCTACCAGGTGCTCAGGATGGGGCCGGTCAAGACGTTCCGCCAACGTCGGCCGGATGGCTCCGGCGGGTGGATTAACAAGCTGGACCCGCCGGGCGGGACCAAGACACGCCGCGTGCTTTATCGACTCGATCGGGTAATCGAATCCGATGGGATCGTCTGGATCGTCGAGGGCGAGAAAGACGTCCATGCGATGGAGCTAATCGGCTTCGTCGCGACTTGCGGACCGATGGGCGCTGGCAAGTTTCATATGGTCGTGGACTGCGCTAAGAAACATCTCAAGGGTCGTGATGTGGTTGTGATTGCCGATGATGACTCCGGATCTAAGGAGCCGACCAAGGGAATCGATCACGCCAAAGACGTTGTCAAACGACTCACCGGAATCGCCGCTACTGTACGTCTGATCGAAAAAACGCCCCGGGGGCACGATGCGGCATCGTGGATCGAGCAAGGCGGTACCGCCGAGGAGTTCCTGGCCGCGGTCCCGCCCCTTCCGGCGCCCGGGACGCAGCCGACCACGGGCGATGCGAGTGGATCGTACGCGCTGGCAGTTTCATTTGTGCAGCAACACGCCATGCACGCCGATGGTCCGACGATCCGGCGATGGCGAGGCGGCTGGTACACATGGGTGCCGGATGTCGGTAGCTATCGCGAGATCACCGACGAGCGACTTGAAACACGCATTCGTGATGGCCTCGGGCTCGCCGAGCCCAAGGAGGTCGCCGACGTCCGCAAGATGGCGATCTCGGTGCCTAGCGTCGCCATCGATGACGTCGAGCTCGGAGGATGGACTACCGGGGACGGCGGAGATGACGTCGTCGCGTGTCCAAACGGCGTACTTGAACTTACAACGCAGCGGCTCACGCCGGTAACCCCGCGAATGTTCACCACGGCCGCGCTAGGTGCCGCATGGGATCCATCGGCGATACGGCCGTCGGCATGGCTGGCGTTTCTTGCGCAAGCGTTTCCCGGTGATCAGGAGAGCATCGATGTCCTACAGGAATGGTTCGGTTACCATCTTATACCTGATACACGTCAACAAAAAATTATGTTTCTAGTTGGTTTACGTCGATGCGGTAAAGGAACCATCGTCCGCATCCTCAATGCGCTCATCGGCGAGGACAACGCGGCCACGCCTACGCTGGATCATCTCGGTACAAATTTCGGCCTACAGCCGCTCATCGGTAAGACGGCAGCAATCATCGGTGATGCTCGTATCGATGAACGTACCAATATGGCAGCGCTCGTATCGCGACTTCTAGGAATTTCTGGTCGCGATAAACAGACCATCGATCGTAAGCGCGCAACGGCGTGGACCGGCTATTTATCAACACGGTTCACGATCGCATGCAATTCGATGCCAAAGTTTCGCGATACGTCCGATGCGCTCATGGGCCGGATTATCCTCCTATGGTTCCCGGTATCGTTCTACGGCCGCGAAGACATTCATCTCGAGCGGCGGCTCCGGGGCGAATTACCGGGCATCCTACGGTGGGCTATCGAGGGCTGGAAGCGATTGCAACGGCGCGGGCACTTCATCCAGCCGGCGAGCTCGGCGGCCATGATCGACGACATGACCGATCTAGCGAATCCGGTGCGTGGCTGGCTCAGTGATCGGTGTGTTATCGAGCCCGATGGGCTGATTCCATGTGGTGTGGCCTACAAGGATTTCGTGGAGTGGGCGGAGGCGGGACGGGTGAAACCAATTCCGAGCGGCCGCGAATTCGGAATCGATTTGAAGGCCACCGGAGTTGCAAAGCGGGTGAGCTGGCGCGGGACCGAGACCCACGCCTACCGCGGCATTAAACTGGAACTGTAGCGAGTTCGGGGCTACGCGGCGCGTTCTGTGGATACGTACGATACGTTTTTATACGTATTTGTATTAGTAACTACATTTAGTAAAAAACGTGACAGTAGTCACGTAAATAATGTAGTTAATACTACGTTATGTACTGTGTTAAGATCAAGGTTACATATATCTAGTATTTGTACATATGATCTTAACACAGTGTGTAATGTATTATATATTACTATTTAACTACGTGTAGTAATGTGATATTTTCACAATCGCGTTTCTTCTGGCTACATGATTTCATTATAAATATCAATATTTTAACTTAATGTAGCCGGTAGCCGGAACTTCCCAGGTTGAGCTACACTAGATCGGATCGATCTGCTCTGTTGCGAGGTTTCTTACACATCCTAGGATTCTTCGAGGTCCCGATCCCAGCGCAAACCTATTAGTTCTGGTTATTCTGGCTACATCTATATAAATATATGAAACTAATAATAAAAACTGTAGCCGGAAGACACCAAAGTTCCGGCTACATTCCGGCTACACCGGCTACACGGATCCTAGGACGTACGCGCCCTCGGCGGCCGGTGGTAGCTCATCGGTTGGTGGCGGAAGTTCATCGAGCTCACTACTACCGGTGGTCAGGTCGGCCCAGGTTTGATCGGTGAGCTCGTGAGCGAGGACCGAGAGGTCGGCCCAGATCGGATCATCGTCGGGGACCTCGGCCAGGTATACGGCAAGCAAGGGGGCAAGGGTGACGAATCGGATGGATGCGGCCTTCATCCGCACCTTAGGCGTGCGGATTTCGGGCTTCCCCGTCGCTTCACGCACGCGAGCGAGGGTCGGCCGCTTACCGGCGGGGGTCGATAGATCGAGCTTGTCGAGCAGCTCATCTTGATCTTTGATGCTCTTGCCGCATAGCGGAGCAGCTGCGGTCGGGGTGAGCTGACCAGAGTTAAGTTTGGCCGTGGCTCTTGCCCCGAGGCCGAGCAGCGCGAGGTGGGCTTGGAGCCGCGACGGCTTGATCTGCAGCAGGGCCGCAATCTGGTCCTTGGATGCTGCGCTATGCTCGAGGAGCTCCTTAGCTTCGGCGAGTTTTTCCATGAGTGTGCGCTCGTATCGGAGACCCCAGTTTTCCGTGATACGTCTTAGGCGCATCCCGTCTGACTGGTAGGTCCCCGGCACGACGATCGTACGGAGCACGCGAGGCTCTAGTCCATTAGCGATGCGTCGTTTATTTGCCTCGCGAAGCTCCTTGGTTTTCTTGCGTCCAGTAAGTACGAGGACGCGGTCATTATCACGCACGAGGAACACTGGATCCGTGATTCCGTGCTCGTACGCGTAGGCAACGCCTTCTTCGGTGCATAATCGTGCATTACTTGGTCCATCGTAAAGCGGATGTTCTGGTCCATCTTCGGTGTCAAAACCTATGATGATGCAGTCGTTTGGATCGCGACCGAACATATCACCCATGCGTTTTAGATCTTTATCGTGCTTAGACTTCATGACGTCCTAGATGTAAGCGTTAACATTTAATCATGATATACATCGATACGACGATTATTCGTCTTATCTGTGGATGTCAGGATTAGTTACATGGAAATCCAGCCGATTCGAACCAGCGCTTGAAATCGGCGAGGTCGGTATCGGTGAGCTGCTTGAGCTCGCTCATGATATCCAGCGTCTTCTGATCGCTGCGACGGTAGTACTGAGCAAGGCGAACTTTAACGCCAAGGCTCTTGCTGCGATCCTGAACGGTGCCATCGGGATTGGTGTAATCGAACATGTATCCTCCAAGCATGTAACCTTCGAGGGTCGCAGCGGCATGCTGCGGCACCCGATGGGCCACACGGCCCGGTGTATTATCGTCCGTCTCGCCAGGAGAACGATCGGCATCCAATCACCTGACCAGCGCCGTCACGAACAACATCTGATGGTACTAGTAGATCGCAGCGATCGGGACACGCATCGGCGATGATCTGCGACACGATGTATATAATGTTATTATCTGGATCCGGTAATCCAGTAACATCTCCGAATCGCTTACTCACTCGTGGCAAAGCATCAGTCATGCCGCCATCGCCGAACGGATCCCATGTGAACGGTGTAAGCTGCTCTATAAGCTCTGCGCAACGCGCCACGCCGCTCGAATCGAATCGCATGCGGACGTAGTTTGTAGGCGCTGGACCAAGCAGCGTTACGGTGTGCGGCGTGTAGTTTGCTACGGTAACCCAGTTGTACTTGCTCATGTCGATCTTCATTGTCATTCTTCTTTCGCTCGGAATCTCGCGGCCCACGATCGATATAATCGTGGTACCGATGGACACCGAGCGGTGTCACGCGCGCACTTAGACTTCGTTCTGGTCGTCTGGACGCTGCATCGACTGGGAGATCATGCCACCGGAGTGGACGACGACATCCGGCACGCCGGGACGCGGCCAGCCGTCGTCGCCGTAGTAGTCGGTCGAGAGCCGAGCTCGAGCGGCTGGATCGTACGAGTACGCGGCCTCATCGACCTGACGCGCGGTCATGCCGAGCCGGCGGGCGGTCAGAACGTGGAGCGGAGCCGTAGGATCGGCGAGGTAGAGCTGGATAGTCGCGTATGCTGCCGGATCGCGGTGCATCGCACCGGCGTAGTGGATGAGCTCGTCTCGGCTGGCCTTACGGAGGTGGGCGATGATCACCGTGTCGGAATTCAACTCGGGGTAATCGGTCATGCATTCCGATGATGCATGTGGCGCGCCAGCGCACGATCTGGTGGTCGGCTTAGTTTAAACCGACACTTACGATACTTACCGGCGCGCCATGATGTCGCAGTTGTCCAAAAATGCAACACACCTTGGCGATAGCTACCATGTGTTCACATGTACTTGCAATTGGCACGATTCGTGATTATAGGTGAGTCATGACCGTCATGAAGGCGTACGTTGTCGGGCGACCGAGCCCGATCATTCGCGAATATCGAGTTAACGATCATGCGACTGCTGCCGAACTTGCCGCGGTTGATGCGTGCTCACTGGATGGTGATGAAAGCGAAATGATGCTCGTGCGCGTAAGCGGTGGGTTGGAATTCGCGGTCGATATGACCGAGGAAACGCTCCATGCAGAGCCGCTCGATGAGCCATCCGGCCAACCGGGTCCGGTGTTGCCATGACCATCGATAAATATCGCCGGACGATGATTGCGCGTAAGGCGGCAGCGGCTGGATGCTCGGTTACCGAGTCGATGCGACGCGGCGAGCTCGAAGCCGATCGTCGTCAACCTAGCATAGGTTTACGATTGTATCCTAATTATTACGAATTACCATATGTTGCCATACGTGACCATATGCGTGGTAAACTTGCCATGTAGCATTTTCCTACGTAGTATTTTACTACATGTTGTATTATACTACATGTGTCAAACTTGACACATGTAGTAAAATACTACAGGGCACGGGCGTCGCGGTTAACGACAATCGGAAAATGTGATGCAGTTTTATGGTGAATTATAAAAAAACGTGAATTACATGCACTTATTGAGCGTCTTGGTCATGAACTATTCGAGGCGCGAAACGAAATCGATCGCTTACGCAAGACGAAAATCGAATTCCGATTCGTGATGGTTAGTTACGAAGATACACGTTTTCAAGTTTAGTAAAGATCTTCATGCAGTATTTCGTAAGTAGATTGAATCTGATATGAATTATCTGGTGAATCTATTCGATCGCGTGGCGGCGCAGTACATGCCGCGAATCAAACCGCCGCAGCCGCGTCGGAGTAAGTCGGATCGTCGCATCCTGAAGCGGCGGCGTACCGCGTACCGCGTAGCGAAACTCGCACGGCGACTCGAGCGCGACCGGCAGCTAATCATCCCGATGGCTCGGCCGCAGTGGGACGATCTTCAGGATCGCCTCCAACAGTACGCCTGGCTTTACGCCTGCGGGCACAGAACGAGGGCCATCTGTGATATGATGGGGATCTCGCCTCGCACCGTATACTCGATGCGGTACCGTTTGACGCGACGCATGAGAATGACGATGGTGACGATCGCTCATTGGGTCCGCGACCAGGGATTAACGATACGCGAACCACTTGACTATCTCGATCGAGTTCGTTACAAGGATCAGTATATGGCACGTACCAAAGACCTCAGTAAGGCTATCGAATCCCACTCCGTTGCAATCATCGAGGAGCTCCGCGAGCTTTCCGAGCATGGCCCTCGGCTCAAGGCTCATCCGGCGGCGCTCGATCATACCGTGAAGACGCTCACAGCGGAATTCAACGCTGCGATGGAGCACCTTAGGAAGGGGACCGCGCCACAGAGTTCGATTTCGTTCGCGCTACCACCGTTGGCCGCGTAAGTTTTGTCCACGAAAGTGGACGTGGATCCATAGACTAAATGGATAAGTCGGCCTTTCCGAAATTGGTAGATGCGGGATTCGAAGACCCGCTGGATCTACTTTGGTCCGTGTGGCGAGGTAGATGTTTTGAATCCGTCTACCTCGACGAGACTACCAAAGGATGGACCGTGTACACCGATGACATCCTCGGACCGATCGTAACTTAGTGGCGCACGATCAACTCATCCACAATTTTACGATCATTTGATCCTTCATCGGCAGTAAGATGTCCGGTTACGAGGATCATTTAGCGGGGTAGAGCAATCAGGTTAGCTCGCCAGGCTCATAACCTGGAGGTCGCAGGTTCAAATCCTGCCTCCGCTACGAAAGCTGGTTCAAATCCGGCCCGGTGACTGGATAGGGACATCGGAAATCCTGCAAGGGTAGCAGCACAAATCGAGTCGCTCTCGATTCTCCTGTCCACTATTATTTCCATGAAACTTAGGATTGCACGTAAGATAGCACCGCCGGGTTTCCTACAACATAGGAAACCGGATAAGCGTATATGGTGGGAGGTGTATACATTAATTCAGCTATTAAACGCCGAGCGTCGACTTAGCCGATCCTGGCGTCGATTATCGCTGATAGCTGCCGATGGATCGCGTAGGACTGGGCCGGATTTTTTTGCGATGAATCGCGTGGCCGCTCGACGTCATAGGCAGCTCGCGCTATCTCGGTTCAGGCAGCGGTAATCGTGTTATCCTGACCACATGGCGAACGATTACACGCAGCTCTCACGGTGGCTCCGGTCGGAGACGATGCCGCACGCCGAGATGCTTACGAAGCTTCGGCAGCGGCTCGAGCGCTCCCTGGAGCCTCATACCGATGAGGACGGCCGTCTCCAGCCAGCGGAAACGGAGCCATCCGGGGCCCCCACGCGCGGCTGGTGTCGCGGATACGTCGCGTACCAGGGTGGATTTCGGATTCTAGTCGAGGAGCAGCGGCATCGCGACCAGATGGTGCTCGCCGCGCGGCTCAAGAGTCAGGTGCCGATGTCCGAGCAGGAGTACCACGAGGGCATGGCCGAGATGGCCGCAGATGCAATTCAGATCGTGAGCAACGAGAATCTAGTCGCCGAGCTCAAACGACGCGGAATCGAGGTATCAACATGATAGCTTATCGGATCCTCGAAATAGCGCACATAACCGGTCCACGCGACCAGCCTACCGCACTACAGATAATGCCTATTGCCGCAGTTAGGCGGCTACCACGCGTATCCGTAACAGTACGCGATCTACGGATTATTGCTTCCGATCGCCCGGTAGGGATATCCTCGTCTGGATGGGGTTGGGCGTGTTCGTGTGGGCAGCACGACGACGGATTCGCATCTTGTAGGGCCGCAGAGGAACTTCGCGCGTATCATGTACGGAGTGCTCATGGTAAATGATTACACGCAGCTTTCGATCGCGGTGCAGACATGAATCGCGATCCTGGATGGTTTGAACGTTCATCCTGGGCGGATCAGGCATGGCGCTCCGCGAATGAGCGTTATTGGGAGGCTAGGGATAAGCTCGGTAGACCGTGGCGCCCAGATAAAAATGCCTACCGTGGATCGCTGGCCCTGGCTCAGGCGATGGCCGATGAGTCACTATATCGTGCACGTGCTGAATATCGTCATCAGATCCTAAGTTGGTACGCGAAGCTATGCCTTCCATTGAAATCCGACGAGAGCGTACCTAATGAGGTCGCGTATCTTCAGTATGAGCAGTGGGATCTCGATGGATGTGATATCGGAGATGCGGTTAACCTATGAACTATAAGATCACCGATGTGGTACCGTACTCGGATCCGCATAGTAGAGGCACCGGAAGTATCGTAACGCAGCATATCGTGGCCGTATGTGAATGCCTAGACCATGGTACGTTTGAAGTCAGGGCAACATTATTTCCTGGACATACGATAGATCATGAACCGCCGGGATGCTCAGAATGTAGGCTAGATCGTAATTGCAAGAATAATTGCTGGGCGATATCGCGTAGAGTAGTACGTATAACGCGTACGCGTGGTGAGCATAATCGTCTAGTACGGCATGACTATCGATGCCCGGTGCATGGTGTATTCGAGGCGATGGTTAAGAGTGGTTATGTACCCGACAATATACCATGCCAATATGTCGATATACATGAGGAACCACTAATTAAGTGCGGCGTACCGTCGCCATGGCAGTATCCGATCGTAGGTCAAGGGATCTCTGCTGGGATCGTTAAGACGTGAGCCGATCTGTATGCGTAACATGTGGTAAGTCTGTCCGTGATTTCGATGAGCAGCCGATCGGTGCGGTGACGGCACTACCGGCGCATGGATGCCGGACACCGATCGGAAAATACCCATGGAACGATGGGGAGCACGTCGTTACCGATAGCGATGAACGATGGCTTCCTGTGGCCACTAAGGGTGTGAAGACGTGAAGACTAGCGCGATCGCGATCGCATGTATCTCGGCTGCTCGGTGGGTGCGTTAGACATGATCTATAAGATCGTTAGCGGTGGCGGACTTGGCGCCGAACTAGGAGCGATGCAAGCTGCGAGGGAACTCGGACTCGAGATCGGTGGTTTTCTATGCGATCTTGACATTCCTCCGATGATCGGAGTTACCCAGCGTACTGCGCCATCGCGTGCGATGCAGCGTCGTCTTAACGTGCAGGATAGCGACGCTACGCTATTCGTTCTACGTCATCATTCAGAGCCGATGAATTTTATCGCTAATGCATGTAGATCGATGCGCAAGCCGGCGAAGCAGATCCTGCTCCATAAAGGCGTTGGGGCAGATGCGGTTATCTATCGGCTTAGCGCTTGGATCGAGGAGCGAAATATTGGCGTGCTCAACGTCGTGGGAGATGCAAGCGAAACAGATACGTATCGGTTAATTTATGATCTTGTTTCCAGGACGATCGCGGCGATCGAGGCCTCGTGACGATCCGCGCGCCATTCACCGATGAGCGGCCGTATATTCTACGGAGCTGGATCGACTCGCATCGCTACGCACCGGGAATGCGGAACCGGCGATGGTCGGATTACAAGCGGACACACGAGCCGCTATTCGATTCGATTCTCGACGCCCCCGACACTAGGATCCTCGTCAAGGGTATCGGCGATGAGGTCGTACTCGGCTGGATTTGCTGGACTCCCGGGAAGGTGGCCGACGCGTTGCACTGGGCGTTCACTCGATTCCGAGAATCCCCCACCGGGGCTACGCTGCGCGGTCGCGGGGTAATGTCGGAACTCGTCGAGGCGGCGCAGTTAAAACCGCACGTGGCGTTCACGTTCCGCGGATCCTTTCCGAATCCGAAGGATAATCTACCGAAGGTGCCGGCGGATGACTGGCTCAAGCCGGCGCTGGCCAGGCGAGGTGTAACAGCGGTTTATGTGCCGTATAAGGAGTGGAGCGCGCGGTGAATCCAGAAGCTCAGATGTACCTGCTGCTAATGGAGCGCAGGCAACGGAAGCTCCTCGAGCAGCGTGCATCTGAGAATTCGACGAGCGTCGTCGCGCAGCTCCGAGCTTGGTACCATCCAGCGCAGGCCGCGTTATTTCGTCGCGATCGTAAGGTCCGTTGGCGAGCGACGAAGAAAACCCGTCGATCCGGTGCGACATCCGGCGGGGTACGCGAATTTATCGCGCGTGCGGTCGAGCTACCTGGATGGCGTGGATCGTATGTCACGAATACTGCCAAGGAAGCCCGTACGCGCGCTTGGGATAATGATACTAAAAGCGGATTCGCGCAGATTATCAGAAGTATCGGTAAGCGGACGGCGCGTAAATCGATGGAGGAATACGTCGTCGATGGCGTGATCGTTGAGGTTAGGTCAGGTGATATGATCCTAGAGTTCTCGAATGGTTCACAAATAGAACTATTCGGCGCCGACACAATTGGTGATCATGCTAAGCGGCGTGGTCATGCTAAGCACGTCATATGGATCGATGAGGTACAGGAATTCCCACTATTGGAGGAATTTTTTGACGCCGTCGTGCTCGGATGCCTTACGGATACCGATGGTGAATGCTGGTTAACCGGTACGCCGAGCGTGGACTGTGCTGGGATGTTTTACGAGATTACCAAGGAAGAGGTTACCGAGCGCCTCCCAAATTGGGAAGTGCATGTCCTGACCTCGAAGCAGAATCCATTCTTTGGCGCGGTCATCCAGGCCGACAATGGGTACTGGGTTCAGGATAATATCGGAAATCGATTTGGTCCGTATGACGATCGTGATCAGGCCGAGGTGTCGGCGCAGCAGGTCCGCTGGGATCGAACGGCTGGCGCTGACCTTATCGCTAAGAACTGGAAGGGCGATGAGCCAGCGTTCGTCCGTGAGCGGCTCGGGATGTGGGTACGCACCGATGCACGCTACGTCTACCCGGTACACGATGGGTTAATCTTCGCGCCACAGCGGCTGCGGCCGAATCCAATTAATCCGGCGCATCCGCCGTGGTACGATCACGATGCCGCGATGCGCGATCTGCCGCGACCGCCGCCGCGATCAAGTGAATACGAGTGGATGTTTGCGATTGCTGCTGACTTTGGATGGTGGCCGGATCCGTTTGCAATTACCATCACGGCATTTTGCTTTCAAGTTCCAAATGTTTATGAGATGTTTTCGTGGAAGCAGACCAAGGTTGATACTGATGATCAGGAGCGGTACCTAAAACTTGCATGGTCGATTCCGCGAGTAATGTCGTTTGTCGGTGATCCTGCTGGTAAGAGGGCAGATTTCGCGGCTTGGCAGAATAGGCTTAATATGCCGATAGAGGAAGCAAATAAGAAAGGTAAGAATGAGCTTGAGGAATTTCTTGCCAATGATATACGAGCAAATCGTGTATATTTTAGGAGTGGATCTCATGTGTTTACCGAGATGAAGCATCTCGTTTACCTTCCGACCAAGCCAGGCAAGCAGCGCGATGTAAATAAGCATCGTTCGGTAGCTGGTGTAATTCACGGAGATCACTGTTCGGATGCTATGAGGTATAGTTATAACGACTTACGTCACTATCTATCAAAGCGAATCGATGTGGGTCCGACGCCCGGCTCTGTGGAGTGGAACAACGCTAAGATCGAGAAGGAAAGACGCGATATCGAAGCAGCGCAACGCGCTGGGAGGTACGAATGACCGATCCGCTACAACCGCAACCGATGACGCTAGCAGAGATCGCAGATCTTGTGAGGCGAGCGCGTAAATCGCAGCATCGCGTGATGACCGAGAGTCAACGAAAAGCGGTGGCTGCGTCGCGTGAAGCTTATCGCATACGCCGTAGGAGCGGACGATGATTATCGCATTCATATTTGCGGCATTTTGGCATGGCTGTCCTCTAGGCTATGATCTACGTACCGGTATCCGCAGAAATGGAAGCTTCGAATGCTGGCCGCATCCAACGGGTAATCCCGAGTGGGATGGCACGTGGCGGCATCCTGAGCGCGGCGAGCAGTCGCTGGCGATCCAGCGTAGCTGGATCTATTGCACTGGAGGTTCGCAGCCGATCATCGTCACCGATCGCGTGGTTGGATGTCAGAGATAACTAAGATTCCAAAGCCTTACGTGCCAAAATATCCATGGTGGCATGGTAAATTTAATTTATCGTATAGGCAGTGGGTGAATCATGAACGTAAGACGATGAGGCGACGACGTCGGGTTCGTATCAAGCGACGAGGATGGGCATAGACGTTGACTAAGGCATATCGCTAAGTTACGATAGCGACATGGAGTATTCGCTTAGCAAGATCGCCCTCGCGAAGCCAGGCTCTGAGCTTAAGCGTAGGGTGACCACACCGGAGCGACTTCCATCTGGACTCTGTAAGCAGCCGGCCGACGTCTCGCCCGAGCGGGAAAAATACGAGAATCATCAACGGCTTAGGGCAGCTAACGAGCTAGATTATGCCGATCGGTATACCGGTAATCCTCGTACCGTTGACGATGATGGTGACTATGTTTGCGGCGAATGCAATAAACGCGAAGGTTCGAAGTGTCTTCAGGTGGTTAGATCGGATGGTAAGACTGCAATTACCGTTAATCTAAAAGCTGGTAGCTGTCGATACTGGGAAAATGAATGTGCTGGCGACCCAGAAGCGTGGTGTCTATATTCAAGTATCGACCTTGCGGCTTACGGAATCGCGGCAAATGGCGTAGGCTGGGGATGTGCGCGATGTCCGTTTTCGAGTCCGGCGGTACAGTATGACTCGGTTGGGCGGTCATTGTACTGTGGCAAGATCGATGCACGCGTATTTCCTAACGCATGCTGTGCGATTAATGGGGCTAAGGTGGTTACGATTAATAAGGATGGCGATCGATCATGAACTACATGCGCACAGCCGGAACTAGGACGATGACATTTAAAGATTGCGCTCCAGTGATCGAATGGCGTGGTAAATATGATCCAACTACCGGCATTATAATATTAACCGGAAAGAGCGTAGATCTGTACCGTTTCGATCGGTGGGCAGATGATGGAGGTCGAGCATGGCCGAAATGATGGCCGAGGCCGTCGAGATGTTGAGCGTCGAGGATCTCAAGGCAGCGCTCGAAAGGCGCGGAATCAAGGTGCCATTGCATATCGATGGCATTCACGATGCATTCGTCGATCATAGCGATGGTGGGGCGGTGCGTTGGTGAAGGTTAGCTGGACAACTCCAGACGATAAGAAGCGCGACGCCGCGATTCGCGCAATGCGTCATAGGGTTAAAATTGATACATATCTTACTAGTCATCCAGATTTAGATGCGACCATAGAGCATCATGGTATTATTATCGGTCGACCGATCCACGTTGCAGCTCATCATGCGGTAGATACGATTCGTGGTTCGCTGCCTGAATCACGATCTAGGTTTGTACCTGAGCGGTGGATATGTCTAGTAGCGTGTGACGATGGTAGTATCGTGGAGATGGATCCCAGAGAACTAAAGATCGTACCATGAACTATAAGATCACCAATGAGGAACCGTACTGCGATCCGAATAGCCACGGTACCGGCAGCATCGTAAGATCTGTACCGTTTCGATCGGTGGGCAGATGATGGAGGTCGAGCGTTAACGACACCGATATTTATGAGGCAAAACTAACGTTTCACGCGGTACTATGTGAACCGCAATGGTATGGCGTTATTAGACTTACCGATCGATAGTGGAAGAATCGTAGCCCCATTCGGAGGGCGCGACGCGCTCGCCTTAGGCTTCGAGGATTTGCATGAGCTATTCCATATATATGACTTGTAATCGTAGTGTTAGGGATTTTGATGATCAAACGGATGGAAAGCCAACTCGGCTACCAGCTCACGGATGCTCCGATCCGCACGGAAGTTGGCCATGGAATGATGGGAAGCATATGTGGAGTGAAGTGCTAGGCGATTGGGTTCCAATCGATGGAGGCCAAGTATGAAACCAATCACTGACCTCGACGGCTCGATCATCCCTACGCCGGGACCCACCTCGGATGCCGCCGAGGCGGCGTGGTTTCTGCTATTCTGCCGGCGTAACCATTTTCAATTACGTGGTGGCGTTCGGATCGGGGCCGTGCAAGTCCAGGAGGTGATCGATCTCGATCAGCCTGGCAAGGCGGGTCCGATGGATCTAGGCGCTTGGGCCGCTGCCGGATTTAGTCAAGAATAACGGTACGTTGTAATTGCTGTGGTGGGACCGCGGTAGACTACTACTGCGAAACCTGTTGGATCGGATGCAAGCCGATTACGCATGTACTGATTCAACGTGGCGCGATGTGTCCGTTTCTCGCTAGTCGTCCGCGACCAAGCGTTGATCCTGGCCTCACATTCGAGTGGCGAGGCCGGACGCGATTATGGAGCGTTCCGGGCGGTTAACGTAGCGTTCGTCTTGCCGATCGTGGTAAATTTACCACGATCCGATGAAGCGCTGGTATCAAGCGAAGTTAGGCGAGCCATGTCACGATGTGCTCCTACCGCTCGTGAGCCAGCTACTCTCCAACGAGAGTAACTTTCATTCGAAAAATATCGCCCGGGTCCGGGTCTACCGTGGGCTCTGGGACCAGCAGGGTGGTAGCCGGCGGACGGCGCGCGGGTCCAATTCGATTTTCACGGGCGCTCTGTCGGTGCTCTCGCGACTTGGCATGGGCACCGCACGGCTCAACGTCACGAAGGCGGTATGCGATACGTTCAGCTCGCGGCTCTCGAAGGATCGGCCGATGCCATCCTTCGTCACCGATGATTCTGACTGGGAGCTCAAGAGTAAGGCCAAGAAGTTTCGCCAGTTTATCGTCGGTCAGATGCTCGAAACCGAATTCGATGATCTGAGCGCGCGTGCGCTTGATGATGGTACGCGTATTGGATTCGGATTCACCGCGATCGATAATTCAGGTGATTCGATCTTTGCTGAGCGCGTACATCCTAACGATATTATTTTCGATCGACGCGAATGCACGTACGGTACACCTCAGCAAGCGTTTCGTATCCGTCGTGTAGCGCGTGATTACGCTGCAGAGCTATATCCAGATGCAGCCGAATATCTGATCCATCAAGCACCATCATCGGTTGAGCGTGAGATCGATCGGTACATGCAAGATGGACCGACGATCGGAAACCTTAGCGATTATGTTGATATCTGGTCTGCATGGCACCTGCCATCTACAACCAAATCAGAAGATGGACGCAAGGCGATCATATGCGGAAGTCGTACGCTAGATACCATAGAATGGTTAGAGCAACGATTCCCGTGGTCGATGTTCCAGCTACAGGATCCAGACGAAGGGATGTATCCAACTGGATTTGTCGATGATTTAATTGAGATGCAATACCGAGTTAACTGCATCATCCGAGATTTGCAGTTAAATCTAATGGCGACCGGCCGCGGGCACTACGTAGTCAACTCTGCAAATCGTATTCCAGTAGAGATGATGAACGCGATGCAGCCGTTTGAGCTGGTCTATGACGGCCCGCCGGGGGCGGCTCCACAGTGGACAGCGCCGCAGCCATTCAATATTGCTCAACTTAACGCGTGTAAGCAGTTCATTGACTGGATGTTTCAGATGACTGGCGTATCTCAGGCAAATGCCGAGTCTCGTTCCGCGCTTGGCCCTGGTGCATCAGGTGTTGCCCTGGATACCCAATACGATATAGATAGCGAGCGTTTTCGCAGACCGCAGCGTAAGTACGCGCGTTATCGGTTGCATGCGGGACAGGGATATCTCGATGCATCGCGTCGCGTGGCTAGGCTTCGCCAGCAAATGAAAGGAGCGAAGCGGTCTTGGGTGGCCACGACATGGAAGGGCCGCGATGCGATCCAGCGGCTCGATTATAGTGCGGTCGAGCTCAAGGAGGGATCGTATCGGTTGGCTATCGAGGCGGTTGGATTCCTGCCCGATACGCGCGCCGGCAAGCTGAGCGCCGTGCAGCAGCTTGCGCAGGCCGGCGTGATCCCGCAGTGGATCGTGCCGATGCTATTCGACGAGCCAGACCTCAGCGAGGCAAATCGAATTATCCTAGCTCCGATTAAGCTAGCGCTAAAGAAGATGGATATCCTCGTCGAGCTTGATCAGGATCCTCCTATGCCGGAACAGTATGACGATCTCGATATGGAGCTAAAGATTACCAAGGCGTTCTACGCCTGGATTCGCTGCGAGAATGCGCCGGTTGAAATTCAGGCTAGGTTTACTGACTACCTCGCTAACCTGGTGGAGGCGATCAAGCTCTACCAGCCTCCACCGCCGCCACAGATACCGATGTCACCCGCGGAACCACCGATACCAGGTGGAATTCCAGCCATGCCACAGGGACCAGTACCATCACCGACTCCAATCGGATTGCCATCATAAGGTCATATGGGATTTAACGTAGAAACCGTAAGAGAAGCTCCAGTATCTGCCGAGGGGTCACCTCCGGCATTACCGCACGAGGAGATCGTCGGTAACCAGATACCGATCGGAGACACCACAAATGTGACGATGGGGCAGCATGTTGGCGCCCGCGTGCTCAAGGAGTCGACGCGCAAGCTGTTTGAGATGGGAACGCCGGCACCGACTTCACCAGTGACGCCCGCGGCCGCGTCACCACCGCCGGTGGCGGTCGCCACGCCAGCACCAGCAGCACCAGCAGCACCAGTAGAACCAGCGGCCCCGGCACCCGCTGCGGCGACATCGGCGACATCGACGACGACCACGGCGCAGGCGATTGCGGATGATGTCGCAGCGCGCGCAGCTCGACTCGCCGAGCATAACTCGCGACTGCTCGCCGAGAATGAGAGCCTGAAGCGATCTGCGGTACCAGCCGACGTCGCCGATCGGATCAAGGCGCAGGATGAACTCGATCGGTTGTGGCTGACCGATCCGGTCAAGGCGTACGAGAAGAAGATGGCCAGCCTTCTCGGTGTTGCGGAAGACGCCCCAGATATTGCCGCCCACCGGGGCTACTTCGAAGTCGACTTGACACATAAACGAATTGGTGTTCCACTCACGGACGACTCTGACGCTGCAAGGAAAGCCGCCCGAACACTAGCTGCGATCCAGCTAGAGATGCGTGCGCGGAAAGCCGACGAGACGAAACCTACGCCACCGCAAACACCGCCGGAAGATCCGGCGGAAAGGATCGTTGCGCAGCATATCTCTGGAGAGAAGTACCCGTTGATATTTTCGCTCACTGAGCATGACTATGGTGTTAAGCCAGAGCGCATGGTTTGGGCAGAAATCAATCATCGGCTACAGATCGGACAGCTCGATCCAAAGATGACCGATGCGCAGTTGATCGATACGGTGGCCCCGGAAATCGAAGCTCGTTACGAGGCCCAATACCAAGCCCGCGTGTCTAAGTACACTGCGGCAAAGCGTCCGAGTTCCGCTACGCCTGTTCCTATCGCTACTGTTCCCGTCGCCGCTGCACCAGTCGAGGAGAAGAAGCCGGACCCACCGAGCGTAGTGGTCCCAACCCTCACGAATGCAACTGCAAGCGTCGCCCCCGCAACGCCACCGGTGCCCAAGGCCGCCGACAAAGCGACCTATCGCAACCGAATGGAAAAGCGGATCGCGATTATCAAGTCTCATACGAATTAGCGGAGCTCGGGACTTCGGAGTCCCATGGCAACTACGCATAATTTTACGAATCAGGACGCAGTCCTGAAGGATATCTACGATGAGCGCGAGATGCTCACGCAATCGTATGATAAAAACCCATTTTTTGGCATGGTCGACAAAGAGATCGGCGAGGAGGCCGGTGGACGTCGATATATCCAAGCGGTCGAGTTCGAGAACCCGGGCGGCGCATCTGCCGACTACGGTAAGTCTCGTTTGAATGCAACGCCGTCGCAGTATGACGCATTCATTCTCGCGACCACTCAGCAGCATCAATATATCCGCGTCGAACATCGGCTCATGCTGGCGTCACAGACACGGCCGGAGACGTTCGTTAAGGCTCTCGATCAGTTCGATCGGGCGTTCAAGTCGCTTGGTCAAAAGATCGGGCGTAGGATGTATCGTACGCTTGGCGGTTCGGTTGGAAGCCTCGCGCTGACGACTACGGCCACGACCACGCTAACGTTCGCCGATGACGCGACGATCTTCTACCTTCAGAAGGGAATGAAGCTCGCGTTTTCCGATACCGATGGTACCGGTACGCTACGCGATGCCGGTGACACGGTTACGATCGTGTCGATCGACCATAGCGCGCGAACCTGTGTCATCGATCGCCAGCTGGACACGGCAATCACCGGCGTTCAGGTTAGCGACTTCGTGTTCCCTGATGGCGATTATGGTGCATGCTTATCCGGTCTAGAGGACTGGCTTCCAGTCGATAACCGGGCGACGCGGCTAGCGGCATCGTATAATGGAGTTACGCGATCAGATTCTGGCACGTATCTCGGCGGCGTATTTCGCGATGGCACACGTGACGGTTCGCTGGACGAATCGCTGATCCTGCTAAACGCCGAGATTAGCAACTTCAATGGCGAGGTCGATACATGCCTGACTAACCCACGCCAGGTAGCGGATCTCATGCTGGTAAAGACCAGCAAGGTGCGCATCGAAGCGAGCGTCAATATCCGGCCGATGGATAGCCAAGGCCAGACCTTGGATATCGGGTTCAAGGGCTTCCGGGTGCTGGTTGGTGACAAGTCGGTCATCTTGATGAGTGATCGGGCGTGCCCATCCACGCGGCTCTATGAGCTGCAGATGAACACGTGGCGCCTCTGGTACACCGGCAAGCTAATCAACTGGCAGGGCGAGATCTACGGTGAGCCGCGGATCAAGGCATCGCGCGATACAGACGACGCCGAGGCCCAGCTCGATTCGTACTGCAACCTCGGGTGCCGAGCGCCCGGTTACAACGGGGTCAGCAAGCTCCGCGCATCGGCGGCATAAGCCATGGCGAGCGATCCCGTCAAACAAGCGCACCCGCTTGATGTGGAGCGCACCGAAGCGCGCCTCCTCACGGCGCACTTCACCGGTGGCGGTACCGGTCAGCTGGCGATGTCGACGGCCGAGGCCGCCAACGGAGCGATCCTATCGACGAATCGCACCGGCGTCGGTACCCACACCGTTATCTTCCGCAACTTCTTCCCCATCTTGAAAGTCGCGCCGATCTTTTCGTTCACCGGCACGCTGCCGTTCACCGGTAGATGCTCTGCAATCGACTACACCGCGGATCCGCCCACGGCAACCTTCGTGTTTTCCGTAGGCGCATTCGAAACCGATATCCCAACAACCGATACCGTGGACGTCTCCTGGATGGTCCGCAACTCAGCAAGGAATCCGTAGCCATGGCTGGACTCACCGAAGCACAACTCACCCGCCTCGCGGGATTCAATCAAGATGCGCTCGATGCGCTACGGGCGCAGCTCGGCCAGGGCATCGATGCGCTCAGCGCTGCGGGCGCCTGCGACATCACGAAGTACGTGACCGAGCTCACCGTTGCGAGCACGCTTGCATTTACGTTGGCGGCTCCGACGGTAGCCGGTCAGCGCAAACGCATTACGTGCGTGGCGGCAACTTCGACTCCGCTCGGCACGGTGACGATCTCGTCACCGGACACGACCACGGGCTTCGTGTGCCCGGCCACGGTCGTGTTCACCGCTGTCGGCCAGACGCTCGAGCTGATCGCGACCACGGGCCTCAAGTGGCGCATCGTCGGCGGCATGACGCGGCGATCCGGCATCCAGGTGCTCGTGCTCGGCACGACGCTGACCGCTGGTCTCGTCATGGCCCACACCTACGCGTGCAGCGTGACTAACACCGTGGATAGCACGGGCGCGACGAAGGCGCTCCCCGATGGGCTCTACCCCGGCGACAAGTGCTTCATCACGTGTCCGACGGTATCCGGTTCGCCGGTCGGATCGCTGGACTTCACTGGTGTCACGATCGCCAACACGGCGGTGACGCACATGCAGGCGATCGGGGCTACGACTGACACGGCGACGCTAGAATGGAATGGTGCGGCCTGGCTCGCGGTGATTGCCACCGGAATCACCCTGGCGTAATCGATGGCGGTTAAAACGACAGCCAGTGTCATCTCTACGATCAGGTTCCGCGGTGATTATTCGAACACCAAGCGATTCCCGGAATCCAATATTATCGTAGAGATGCAGGCGTCGTTTGCAGAGTTGTATCAGGCTATCGCGAAGGAAAATGAAGGATTCTTCGACATCTATAGCAGCGCCACGACGACGACAAATACCGATTTCGTGGCGCTGCCGGCGAATTCATGGCTCGTACGAGCAGTTGATATCCTCGATAGCGGCCGGTTCTACGAGCTCGAAGCGATTGGCATCAAGGATCGTAATCGATATCAGTGCACGCCTAGCCGCCCATGCGCGTACCGGTTGACCGCGCGTGGCATCGATCTGTATCCTACACCGGATGCTGTGTACACGTTGCGCGTACTAAACACGCCGAGCGCTCCAACGATGGGCGACACGTTCGATTTCTATAACGGGTGGGAGGAGTACGTAGTGTATGCCACGCTCCTACGCCTGTCGCTGAACGAGGAAGGCGACCGGGCGCCGTGGATCGCCGAGCGGGATCGGGCGAGGGCCATTGCTATCACGGGGGCCAACGGCCGGCGGTCGCAATCGCCGCAGCTGATCCCGCTCGACGATGACATGGGCGGTAGCTGGTCGGGGTATGGCTGGCCGTAGGCCCCGTCCGCCCCCACCGGTGCCCGTCCTCTCGGTGAACTGCGCCGAGGATCCTCGGCAGATTCAGGCAGCGGTGGCGCAGGTGTCCGCGGTGGCGATTCCGCGTGATCGGCTGCGCGCCGATCTCGTCGTCGGATCGAACCACCTCCGGCATGGGCTGCGCCGGGCGGTCGAGGGCTTCTCGATCACCGCGACCGTGGCGAATGCAAGTAGCGCGTACGCGATCGACGAAACGAACCCGAACCCCGAGCTCGAGGTCTGGATCACCGTGATCGGTGTTGCCCAGCCTCGTGCTCGCATTGAGGTGTGGTAATGACCGATATCATTCTGCCAAACATGGGACTGATTCAGTTCCAGGTGAACGGCGATAATAATACCTGGGGCGGCGGAATCAATAATAACTCGGCGACCATCGACTCTCATAACCACACCGATGGTCTTGGCCGTAGGGTGCCGAGCGCTGGAATTAACATCAACGATGATCTATCGTTCGGTACTCTATTCGCACCTGTTAACCTTAACCGTGTACAATTCGATGCCATCGTCGCAATCACCGATGGCGCACAGAATCAGTCGATTTTCGTTAACGTAGCGGATAGCGAGCTATATTGGCGGACGGCGCTTGGAAACAACATCCAGCTGACCGCAGGGAATAGCCTGAACGTCTCAGCGTTCGTCGGTGGCATCGTAGGCGATTATACGGCGGTAGGTGCCGAAGTTGCATTCGTGGATGCCGATAAAGCATACACGTTCAAGGATGGCGATAGTAAACGCGCTAGAGTCGATGCTGGTGGCATTAAGCTCATCGCATTTGGTACCACGAATACGATCGGCGTAACGCTCGCCGCGAGATCTGACATCTCATTTTCGTATACGGCGACGTGGCCGAATGCATTGCCAGTAGCCGCTGGTACGCTAGTCCAGATAGATAATACCGGTCAGGTTTCATTCGCTAATACCGGTATTAATGGATTGACTCTTGCTTCCAATACTAGTGCTACGGTAAGTGGAACCGGAGACTATCATCACGGATCGCTAAACTTACAAATATGTGCTCAGTCAGGAACAGCACTAGAAGCACACTGGGTAAACGATCCTAGTGGAACTACATTTGGTAAAAATTCCACTGGAAATGGATTTCTTACCGTTCCTATACCGTTACAGTCTGGTAAACGGGTAACCGGAGCAAGATTTCTACTATCTGGTAATGGAGTCGCCGATGTTGATGTTACATTAAGGATGACTGATTCAAGCGGAGTTCCAACTAACCTTGCTACTCTAACAGTTACTAATCAGGGTGCGTTAGAAATTAAAACAATGACAGTAACTCCACGAACGCTTTCCGTAGATGAGTCATGTTTCATGACGTTTTTATCATCTGCATCAGGTCTCCACTTGGATAATATAACAATTACGTATGATTACCTATAGGTTACTTCTGCGGCGTAAATTCCACACGGCGCAGTTCCTGGTATTTCAACAAATACACCTCCGTGATAAGTGTGCCCAGACGTAACTACGGTTGATAGTCCATTAAGTGAAAGTGTTTGAAAATCTCCAGTACCTAGAGTTGATGGCGATGGTAGATATGGAAGTACTGTGTGATTATCGAATTGATCGACGATTGACATATATAGTTTTGTTGGACCAATCAGGTTGTCTTTTACTCGGATCATTAGGTCTGTGATAGTTGCACCAATTGGTAGTGACGGTATCTGAAATGCTACACCCTGTGGCCCATTTGTGGCAAGAAATCGCCCCGGGAATACGGCATCGTTTATTGGTGAAACTATTGGAATCTGGATTGTTAATGGAGTGGATACCGGATCTGTTAGATTGCATGGACACGCACCAACTTCACTGCCGGTATCAGGCGTCTGGATACATGCAAGCGTAGGATCGCATGCGAGTTTCTGATGATACGTCGATTCGCGAGCATCTACGCATCCAACCATCAGCCAAAACAGACACAGGTAAACTTTCATCATTTCACATTCTCCTTGTATACGGCGAAAATGCCGCACGTTGATCATGGCGACCAGATCAACGCGGAGACGATGGATGTTAATTCGAGCTAACGCAAGTCTCACGTGACATCAACGTATTTTTGTTAGATGATGTAAGTTGAACCATGCATGTAATTAATTCACGCTGATCGGATGCGTAATACCGACGATGTACCTACCATAGGCGGAATTTACCGCCGTTCCAACGATATACCTACCTTACGTGACATGTCTGCCGGTCAGACATGTGCCCCTCCACCGGTGCCCTACCGTTCGCCGCCGACTAGAGAGAAGGCGTTGCAACTGGCCGAACAATTTCTATCTGGGGCAGAAGGCCAGCGCGATGTCGGTCGCGACGGCTGCGAGGAAATGGCGCGGCGCATCATCGCGGATGCCGAGGAGCGTGAGGCTTTCGCCGAGGCGTCGATCTCATGAACCAACTTTATGCGATTGACTCCAAGGATTTCAGCGACGTCACCGATACCGGCATCGGGATCCCACGTCGTAAGCCACGGCTCGGCGACCGGAAGGACGCCGACATCCTGCGGGTACTGGGAGCCGCGTGACGGCGAGGTGACGCCATGATGATCCTGCCTTGGCTCCTGGTCCGCGCGTTGGCCCGTCTGCTCGCCGCGATCGTTGATGACATGCTGGGGCGCACGAGCTGGAGGTGGTCGCGAGAGGCCATCGCCTGGTGGGCGGTGTGCATAGTTCCGCAGGTTGTCGCTCGATGGCTGATGTGGGGCGGCGGCGAGCGAATCCCGCTGCCAGCCAACTGGATCCCGTATCTGTTCGGTCGCGCGCTCGGCGTCTATGGTAGGCGTGCGGCGTGATTCGCTGGTGGATACACAACTTGGTCGCCCACCCGCTGCTGGTGCTTTGCCCGCCATTGGGGCGATGGCTTCACGAAAGGACGATCTGATGACGGCCTATGATCACAGCAAGTTTATACGGATGGGTGGCGGAGCCTATAACTCTTTCTCAGGGGTGCCAGCCACATCGAAAATCCTGTCGGCTGACCAGGTGCGTCAGTTGGAAATTCTTGCTGCGATGGGAGACAACGATGCGATTGTAGCGCTCAAGCGCCACCTTCAGCAGGCCGGTGTTCTGTGATGACACCGTCGGAGCTCCGCGATGAAGGCGTGTTCGAGGTAGGCCGCGTGCTCGGCGTCCTGTTCGTTGTCACCGAAGAACGCGTTCTGCTGTGCCACGTCCACGCGATGCCCGCGCGCAAGCTCGACGCGTACGGTGCCGACGTCGCGATCGCACGCCTCCAGATGGGCGAGCCATTGCGCGACCTGGCTGCCAAACTCGGCGTTACCGAAGATAATCTGCGCAGCCAAGCCGTCTCATCCGCTTATATATAGATGTAAAGATTGCGCCGTCGATGTGATTGAAGCAGAATATTGTAAGTCGTGCGCCGAGACTCGCCGCTTGCTACCTCGGTTTATGTGCTTGACATCGGGCGTTGCATATGTCCGTGCACTCTTAGCCGAACATGATGCGATCTGTATGCGGACGAAGCGACGCTAGTGTGGCACGATGCACGCCATGCGTATCATTCTCGTGCTTCTTCTATGCGGCTGTCCGGTTCAGGAGCCAGCGGCTCCATCTCCGAAAACGGTAACATGTTTTAATTTCTGTAATTCCAATCTAGAATGTGCATCAACTGATCGTCAGTGTAGCTTTTGTTCATTCGGTCGCTGCTCTAGTATCAGCCCACAGCTACCAGTTGATGCATCACTCGGCGATTGAACAGAAGTCAGGCGTACGCGTAATGAGCGACATCTTATCGCGAATAACATTACCGTCGATGTCGAATGCTCCACTAGGTGCCAGTGGATCGATTCCTGATTTCCGTAGAATGACCTGACGAATCTCTTCGATCTGCCGGCCGAGCTCCTCGACATGATGGCCAAGGGCCGCGACTCGCTCCTGTTCGACGCCGGCATCCTTCGCATGTCCCAAGGCCGATGTAACCCATACGCCGATATTTCCTGCCAAGGCGAGAGCGGCGGCCCATGCCAGCTTGCGCATGCGACGCTCGAAGCTACGCCGAGCTGAGATCCATGCCGCAGTTGCATGTGTTCGGATCGCGACCCGGACCAGCATCCAGAACGGCGCCGCGGCTCCGGTGTGAAGGCCACACTGCTCGGCTAGCGTCGCCTCGTCGGGGGTAGGATCTTTGGTGAGGTAGGCGACTGGAGATTCAATCACGCCTACCATAAACACCTCAAATCGCTTACAAATGCAACTACAATCTGCTAGTTTCCCCGACCATGACAGCTACCCTAGTCGACATGACGCCACTCGGAATCGATGGCTCCACGTTCACCTTCGCTCGCCCGCAGGTCATCCCTGGCGATAGGCTCTATGCGATTATCGTAACTTCGACACCATCCTCGTTGGCGCCTGGCGGTGGCGCGGCGTGGCTAGAGGTAGCCGGGGCTGCGCTGGATCAGCGGATCGCCGTGCTCGTGCGCACCATCGATGGTACCGAGCCGTCCGTGATGGCGATCCCGATGGATGGGCTTGCAGTCGGCGGCAATGCCGGTATCGTGTTCACGGTTCAGGGCGCTAGCGGTGGCACGCATCGGATGGCGGCTAATAACTTCCCTGATGCGACTACCGAGATGACAATGCCCGCCATCTCGAAGTCATCGCCCGGAGATCTCGCCATCGGGATCGCGGCGACGAACGGCTCTTCGGAGAAGATGTTCCTGCCGTCCGGCGTGGTCTCGGTGGCCAACTTCCGTGATGCCTCGTTCGCCTCGATTCAGCTCCTCGTGTTCGAGACCCCAACGGCAAATTCAACTCCGTTGCAGGTTGTCACCTTGGCCAACCCACAGCCGGGGCTGTCGGCAACGCTCGTGATTCCAGCCGCGTAATGCTACTGTCTGCCTCGTGCTCCAACCGGTAGCGCTCAGGGTCCCGCTCGGGGCGGGCATCAACACGAAGCAAGATGAGAAGGCGGTCCCCTCGACGCAGGTCCTGAGGGCCGAGAACGTCGTTTTCGATAAGATCGACGCCCTTAAGAAGCGCAACGGGTACATCTCATTGGCGCCGACGGTTGAGGGTGGCGACCCAATCGTTGGTGGTATTAAGCTTGGCAAACGGGACAAGGAGCTGCTGCTATTCACCGGAGATCGCTGTTATTCGCGGCAAACGACGGCCGAACAGTGGTCGGATATGGGCCCGGTATTCTCAATCGGAGCTACCGATCGTCCGCTAGTTCATACTGGTACGCAACAGACGATGCCAGATTGCGCCACGATCGGTGGTGTTACCGTGGCCGCATGGGAGGATTCACTTGGTGGCGTATGGTGGGCCCTCGTCGATGAGACGGGGCATATTCTGCATGCGCCAGAACAAGCGGACGCCCTTGGGACCACACCGCGATGCGTTGTAGTTGGTGATAATTTTCACGTGTACTACCTCGTCGTTTCGACGATGTTCGTCGTGGTTATCAACCCGGCACATCCAAGCCTGACTCCATCTCCGACGATCCTCGTTGATGATGTTGATGAGGTTTACGATGCATGTCCAACGACACGCGTAAATGGCGAATCGTTGCTCGTGTGGGCCGAGCGTGGCACCACGAATATTCGCCTAGCCTACGTGGACCGATCCGGATCGCTTGCAGGCCCACTCACCGGGGCACCCTCCGCGATTCGATTTACCGTCCTGCCGCGCATGGCGACGTCGCCGGTTTCCGTAGCGTACGGCAACGCTGGAACCGGAGACGACGAGGGTTTTGTCGCAATTGCGTATGCAACCACGGTAGCTAATACCCAGGCGATATTTTTCCTACTTGCCGATACGGAAGGGCAATTCGGTTCGCCGAATTTTCAGGAGACCGGTGCCGCTGCGGTAAATTTACAGCGAATTGCTCTTACGCTTGCATTCCCAGATAGTCCTGGAATTCCGGTAGCATGGTCGGCCTGGGAGGAAAACGACGACCAGGTATCACAGCATACCGTTCGGATGGCTCAGACGTCATCGACTACGGGGACTGCATCTACGTTCGTGGTTCGATCCGTAGGTCTAGTTTCTCGGGCGTTCACGGTCGGAAATCGTGGCTTTGCTGTTTTCGTGCACGACACGACTTCTTTTAACGTTTACCTGACGTTTCGCTTAGACGATGAACAGCTTCCCGCCGTTGTAGGACGTCATGTGCCAGCTCAAGCAACCGGACTTCCGACTCGTAAGCATTTGACATCCGTTAACGCCACGCGATTTTGTTTACCGGTACGCGAACGTGTGATTAGTGCAACTAATACTGCATTTCGCGAAACCGGAATTCGCCTAGTTACGCTAGATTTCGATTCGCGTGACACGCATCAGCAAGTGCAACTCGGTCGTGGCCTCTATCTTGGTGGCGCTTGCCCGATGCACTATGACGGCCGGCAATGGACCGAGCAGGGATTTCATGTGGGCCCCGAGCTTATAGCTACGTCATCAAGTACCGGCGGGTCGATGACATCATCGACCGTATACGAATATCGTGCATGGTACGAATGGACCGATGCCCAAGGCGAAGTACACCAAGGTCCGACGAGTCTCGGCACGCTAGTTACGATGGGCGGTAGCGATACGCAGGTAACGTTAACGCTTCCTACGTTGCGGCTCACGGCAAAACCTGGCGCCGTGATTTGTGTCGCGCGCTCGTTGGCTGCGAAAACTGGAGACACGGCTCAGCTATTTCGTGTTACGTCGCTAGATCCATCTACGGCAGGTACGCCTAATGGACTAATACTAAATAATACAACAGTTGACGTTGTGATATTTATCGATCGGCTAAGCGACGCTACGCTTGCAACTCAGGAAACCATATACACCAATGGCGGTATCCTAAGCAACGATCCAACTTCCATCGGCATTGTGTTGGCGCGTGGAAAGTCTAGGTTATTCGCTAACGATATCAGCAACGGTAACCTTATACGATACTCTCAGGAGCTTTCTGACGGATTCGGAGTAGAACTACCACCTGATTTGTCGCTACCCACGGATCCGTTCGGCGATGATATCACGGCGATGGCGGCACGCGATGATCAGATCATCGTTTGGAAGGAGCATGCTATCCAGATATTCTCCGGAGATGGTCCGTTAGCCAATGGAGATACATCTACAAGCGGATTCTCAACACCTCAGCTAATCACGTCAGACGTAGGATGCAAAAATCCATCGAGCATCGTACTGGCTCCTAATGGATGGATGTTTCAGAGCGCTAAGGGAATCTACACTCTTCCTGGGTACGGCTCCGGTGTTGAGTACACCGGAGCACCGGTCGAAGCGTTCAATGGCCAACGGATCACGCGAGCAACGCTTCTTGCCGATCGTACGTCGGTGGTGTTTTTGACCGATGCCGGACAGACGCTACTATACGATTACCAGCGTAAGGCATGGGCTACGTGGACAAATCACGAAGGTCTAGATGCCGTACTCATAGATGATCAATACTACTATCTGCGCACCGATGGACAGCACGTGTACCAGGAAACTCCTGGAGTATACAGCGATGCAGGGTTACCGATCACGATACTGGTAGCCACGGCATGGTTGCATTTCCAGGAGCAGCTTCAGGGTTTCTGTAGGTTCTGGTACTTGCATGTGCTCGGCACATGGATATCTCCGCATCAGCTAGGCGTCCAGTACCAGACCGATTACGATCCTGAATTTGGTCCTGTGCTATACCTAGACGCCACAAACGACACATCGTCTACTGGATGGCGTACCGGTGACGGTGCTAATCCAATCGGAGTTGAACCTATCGGTGGATCTGGGTTTGGCACTGGACGATTCGGTGCAGGTGTGTTCGGTGGGATCTCTGACGATGTGTTCATGTACCGCGTGCATCTCAACACCAAGGGATCTGCGATCCAGTTCGTCTTCACCGACGCCCAACAAGATGATAACCTTGGGCCGAGTTTCGAACTCACCGAGTTGCTGATAACCGGCGCAATCAAGGGCAACGCGCGCAAGCCGTTCACGCCCGGAAGGAGTATCTAAGCCATGGTAAACTGGGGAGGAGGCGCCAAAGGCGCCGCAGGCGGCGCTGCCGCTGGAGCTGCTCTTGGTCCCTGGGGTGCCGCCGCGGGCGGCCTGATCGGTGGTGCGATCGGTCTATTCGGTGGCGATGATGGTGACAACGGTCGAAAAGTCGACGTCACCATGCCGAACTACGGCGCGGCAACGCAATCACTGGCGAATATGGCCGGCAGCGCCCAGTATCGTTACGCGCCACAGCTTGATCAGGGGCTGATGATGCAATCACGCGGCAACCTGATGGGCACCGCGAACCGACTCGGGTCAATTGCAAGTGGCCAGCAAGCAGGAGCCGGTGAGCTCGCGGTCAATCGCCAGCTTGGCCAAGCGTATGCGGCGCAGCAGTCTGCGGCCCGGATGGCGCGTGGCGCGAATAGTGCGCTCGCATATCGCAACATGCAGCGTAACAGCGCCGACATGGGTCTCCAGGGCGCTGGTGCGGCGGCACAAGCACAGATGCAGGATCAGCAGGCTGCAAACCAGCAACTCGGCCAGATATATGGCCAGATGTATGGCCAGGATACGAACGCCGCGAATATGAACATGCAGGCTCAACTGTCCCAGCGACAGATGAACGATTCATATCAGATTCAGTCGATGGGGCAACTACTCGGTTGGGATCAAGCGCAGGTTAACGCTAATCTCGCTAAGGCTGGATTACCGCCGATTCCGGGTGTTGGTAATGCTCTGCTTCAGGGTGGCGGACAGGCGCTAGCGGCATATGGTGCGTACAGGGGGAAAAATCCATCACCGCCATCCGGTGGTGGTGGGGCACCTCCAGTGTTCAACGGTGGCGATGATCTAATGCCAAACGATCCGACATACAGCGACGAGCGAGTGAAGAAAAACATCGGCGATGGTACGTACGCCGCAGATCATGTACTCGCATCGATGCAGCCATACGTGTATGAGTACCGCGATCCATCGATGGGTCCCGGTCAACAACTCGGCGTAACGACGCAAGATCTACAACGAGCTGGACTCGGTCAGGCCGTGGTACCGACACCGGCCGGGGATGCAATCAATCCCGGCAAACTCGCCGGGGCTAATACCGCGATGTTGGCGCGACTCAGCGATCGTGTTGCCGCACTTGAGGGTGGTGCACGTACGCCATCGCAGGTGCGCGCATTGCCGGCCATTGCCGCCGAACGTGCGCGTGCTCAACCGATCGTCACACCAGTCGCGGCGGAACATCCGATCGTTACGCCGGTCATCCGAGCAATCGACGCACAGACGGCCGCGATCAACGCAGAAACCGCTCGGAAGAATCGCGCGCTTGGGTTACTACCGACGGGGGCTTATTATCCTCCGGGTGCATTTCGCGGTTCGATTTATCCGGTCGGCATGAGCGGACCCAGCGATGCCGTGAACGCCGATACGGGGGCTCAGTAAATGGCGCAGATGGTCACCGCCGACGGTCGCATGGTCAACGTGCCGGATGGCCTGGAGGGCTACTTCCGTGGCCTTGCGCCTCCGCCGCCGATTGCGGTGCCCATCGCCGCGCCACCTCAGCTGCCCAGCGGAGGTGATCCGTCGTTCGATCCGGCCGACACGCAAGCGCTGCAAGCAATGACGCCTCCACCGACGACGCCGGTTAATGCTCCGGTGGTGTCGCCGGCGCAGGTGTCGAGCCCGCCGCCGGCACCGGATCACCCCCCACCGGAGCCATCTCAGCGCGTAGCTGGCGCGGTGACGACGCCGGCCGAGGTCGATGCCGTCCCCGGTCCGCCGAACACGCCGAAGCCACTCACGGACAAGAGCCTCCAGGTGATGGGCGAGGCCGGGCCGATGAACGTCACGCTCGGTGCTATGGAGGAGCAGAAGGCTGCGGCGGCTCGCCTGGGTGTAGCCCAGGCAGCGCAGGCGACTGTCGTCGGCAATATCGAGACGGCCGCGAACGATGCCGCCGATAAGCAGCTGGCACAGATGAAAGCCGATGCCGAGGCGAATGCCAAAGCGGTGAACGATGCAACAGCTCTGTACCTGCGAAATGCAACTGCGTTGGCTAACACGCGAATCGATCATGGCATAGATTATCCAGTCCTAGCCGAGATCGGTACGGCAATGAACATCCTCGGTACAGCCCTCAATCGTCAACCGATGGGCGACGTGATGAAGCCGGTCTATGAAGCTGTCGATCGCAAGGTCGCGGCACAGATGCAGGACATCGAACTTGGCAAGGCTAACCTTGCATTGCAGCGTACCGGAATCGATATACTGCGCCAGTCCGGTAACGACAAAATGCAACTGCAAAACACGTTACTAATGTCTGGACTAGAACAAGCTAAACGACGCGCTCAGGAGATCCACGACAAGACGACGTCTCCGATCATTGCTGCACAAACACAAGCAGCGATGGCAGATATCGATGCGCGTAAGGGCGAACTGATGACGCGTACCCAGGCATCGATTCAGCAGCGATTAGATGCGCAGGCGGCACGGGCGCAGGCGTATCAGATACATCGCGAACAGCTCGGCGTGACGATTCGTGGTCAGAATATTCAGCAGGCCGAGAATGATGCTAATCGAGCCGAGCGGGCACAGGAACATATCGATTCGATTGCGGAGAAGCTCATGCTCGCCGGTAACGCCAAAGCCGGAGAGCGTGCTAAGGCCATTAAGGATGCCGGCATCCTTGATCCGGTGACCGGCGATTACATGCTTACCGATGCCGGTCGGAAGAAATTTGCTGATGCCGATCTCATGGAGGCACAAATCCGTAAGGATCCTACGCCGGTTGCCAAGGCATACATCGCGCGCATCGAAGATAAAGTGCAGGCAACGCAGCTCACCGATGCAATCAAGGATCCGTCAATTGCAACAAGGTTGGCGCAGCAATATGCGGATAGTATACGATCCGACGCACAAATTAATGATGCCGCGGTTGCTCGAGGATCGATCAAGCCTGATAAAGTTCAAGAAGCTCTACAAGATGCACAGAACGTAACAGTAGCACTTGATTCCGCTCGTAAGATATTAGAGTCAGATCCAAGTGCTATAGATCGTAAAGCATGGGCAGCTACAACAGCTAAGCTAATGGTTGCAAATGCTGATTATGTAAAGACGCTAGGCGAGCGTGTTAGCGTAAAGGCGTTAGATGCGTTCAACGGTGTCATGCAGATCGATCCTGATTCGTGGACATCTAGAACGATCGATAAAGGTAAGGCAATAGAAGCTATCGATGCACTTAAGCAGGCTGCTGCACAGAAGGCTCAGGTCGCTCTTTCCGGTGCTGGAATCAAGACGACATGGAAACCTGGTACGCCAAGCGCTGACGTTACTGCGGATTTTTCTGGCAAGACGGCGCAGGAGATCGCAGCTGATACGTTGCCAGCGTCACGCGATCCTGGCGATGTCGCCGGGTACGATCCGCGGGTATTTTCGATGCAGGGGCGTAGCGCAGGATCAAACGGAGCGCTACTTGCGCCTTCGCTATCATCGGAAGGGTACGATCGGGCACTCGATGCCGCAGGTGCTCGGCGTGGATCTCCTGTTCGAGATGAAAATGGCGCAATCGTGCCGGGGCCGACATCAATATATGGACTCGATCCTGCCGTAGATGAGCTCGTCCGCGGACTCGCGAAGCGAGCAGACACCGCCGGTCATGCCGCATACGCGTCGATCGTAAATACGTTATCGCGTCCGCTTTCGAACGCTGACCGACCTGGGCTTGATACTGGCGTCGCTCGGCTATTGCGTGACACAAATCGTCCGTTATTTAACGATGTGATGGCCAAAGTAGCTAATGACGCTGGTGCCGTGCGTGCTGAATCATTAATCAAGGTAATATACACTCCGGTGGTTCCGATCGACCTGACGCCGCGTATGCAACACAAGCGATCCTTCGTACCGCCGGGTGGCATCGAACCAGAACCGGTGCGTTGATGGGCCTGTACCGTTCCCCCACCGGGGCTATCGAGGAAATCCCGGATGATAGTGCCGGTGCTGCCGTAGCTGGCGGATACACTCCGGTTACTGGTGCGCAGGCGGGTGTCCCGGTTGAATCTGCCGCAACCGGAGGTGCGCTCGGAACGCTTGGGGCCGGCGCATCGAGTGTGCTCTCTGGGGCGACGCTTGGCCTATCGGATATGGCGCTAAGCGGTATTCTCAACCGAGGCGACCTTGCGCGACTACGTGCCGATCGAGAAGCAAATCCGATCGTCTCGGGTGCCGGCCAAGTCGTCGGTGCCGTCCTGCCCGCATTCGCCGATCCGGCCTCGCTGGCTTCGTTGTCGCCGGCCGGGCTTCTATCGCGCGGTGTGTCTCCGCTCATCGAGCGAGGCGGCGCTGCGGCTCTACTCGGCGGTGGCATCGAGGGCGCGGCTCAGAATGCAGGTGCCTACCTAGCGGATACGGCGCTCGGCGACCGCGATCTATCGGCCGAGGGAATTGCAAGTGCGCTCGGTAGCGGCTTTGCGTTTGGCGCCGGCGGTGGTGCGGTTGCGATGGGACTCGAGAAGGGTACCATAGCGGCACGGCGGATGTTTTCGCGGCTCGTCGATGGTACCGACGACGCCGCGATGCGTGCGTCGCAGGCGTGGCAAACGCAGTATCAGGCGACGCTCGAAGCCCATGACGCAGCGCTCGACATCGCCAAGGCCGAACTAGCCAAGGCTCGCGCTGCTCGCGAGAGTGCCGCCTTGGGTCGCGATCGGGCATCAGCGGGACTCGCGGAGGTTCAGGCACTGGCGCCTGAGATTGATAAGGCCCATGCTGTGGCGACTGGGCTAGATGAAAAGATCGCTGCGATCGAAGCGCAGGAGGCCCCGAAGTTCGTCGGAAGCTTCGAGGATCTCAATCGGCTGGTGACCGCGCACGAAGCAAATCGAACTGAGCTCGAGGATGTGCTCCGTTCGATCGAGGCGCCCGATCTCGGATCGGCGGCGGCCCCGGTGGTGCCAGTGGGTGAGTTCGGTGTTCCTGGTGTAGGTGGTATCAAGTCGGCCGATGACTTGGCCAGGGCGGCATCGGAAGCATCGGCACCCACGGAGCCCGCTGCGGCCACGCGTGCATTGCGTGGCGGCGACGCAATCAAAGCTGAACAACAGGCGCTATATGACTTCCAAGGCGGTAGAGCGCTTGATATTCAGGATTATGCGCGATCTGGAAAATTGAGCGAAGGTTCTGTGTTTCGTGACGATAGTGAAATAAAAGATACTATCGCTAACATAGATAGCGCTATCAAAAGAGAGCGCATACCTAAAGATATAACACTATATCGTGGAATAGGATCTGGATCTGAAGGAGAATCACGCGGAATTAGTGGTAAACTTGAGCCAGGTTCAATTATACACGATCCAGGATACTCGCCAACTAGCACAAATAGAAACGTAGCAGTTGATAGCTATACGCTTAGGCCTGGATCTACCATGTTGGAGATTTCTGCGCCAAAGGGCACAGCAGCGGCAAAAATTCCAGATAATGGAATGAACGAGGACGAGCTTCTACTTGGCCGTGGATCTAAATTCAAGGTAAAATCTATTGTAAATAAAGAAATAAATGGACGTACTATACGAGTAGTTAAGGTTGATCTAGTAACTAATGAAGAAGAGTTAACGCTTACTGGACTTCTGCGTGGCACCAATGAAAAACTTGCATCAGGTGAATCCCTACAGTCGATCGGTGCCCCATCACGCGCTAACTACGTAGCTGAAAAATCAGCCAAAGCTCAGGCATTCCGCGAGCGCAATGCTCCGATGGCCAAGGCCGAAGCGCAAGCGAATCGAGAGATCGCCGAACGCCGTGCCGCGCAACTCGAAGTGGCCAAGGATGCCGCGATCGAACGGTCCGCAGTTGCAACCAACGATATCGAGCGCGCTACGGCCATGACCGAGGCCAAGACGATCGATGCTCAGATCACCGCCGTTGGCCGAATGCCGAACGCGGTTAATGATGTCGCCAAGGTTGCCAAGGTAATCACGGCGTACGAGAAAAGCGGCGCCGAGCTCGTGGATGGCATGGGTGAGCTTGCTCCACCTCTTGCCAGGGAACATGCCGCGGCATATCGCGCTTCCGAGGACACCGCAGATCGAAAGATGGTCGATCGATCGACGCGCGCAATCGATGATCATGTGGATCCGCAACCGGTCGGACGTGACAGGCGGCCATCGGCAAATCCTCCGGCTAAGCCTCAGATCTCAGAAGCTAAGCAGGCTCTACTTGAATCAGATGCAGCGTACAAAAAAGCACGTGTAATTGAAGGTGAAGCCAAGATCAAGGCGCGCGAGGCCAGTGATGCGGCGAAAGTCGCGCGCTCCAATGCTCCGGCTCCGATACCGGTGTCGGAACCGGCCAGCACATCAAAGCTCGGCGCGATCCTGACCACGGCCGGCGTTGCCGCAGAGATCGGCGTACCTGGGTTGCCTAATCCGCATGATATCCCGGTGATCGGTCCATTGCTCAGCGCGTATCTCAAATATCGCGTACTCAAGGCCGCCGTGGGCCGGTTCACTGGCCGTGTGGCCGCAACTGGCGATGCTCGAGCGGCATCGTTAGCCGCCAAATCGAAGCAGAAAATTGCCGTCGCGATCGATCGAACGCTTGGTCTTGCGGCCGAGGCCGCGCCCAAAGCACGTGGGGCCATCGTCGCGACCAGTGCAGCGCTTGGCCGCCGGATTTTCGACGATGGCGAACCGAATCACCCCACCGGGGCAACACCGCAGGCACAGGCCGCTGTGCGCGTCAGGGAGATCTTAGCGGCTGCGTCGCGTCCCGAGCTCGTACAGGCTCAGGTGCGTCGTGAGATGCATGGTGTAGTTGACCCAGATCTCATTGCAGCAGCCGAGAAACATCTAACGGCGATGTTCGGTCACCTTGCGTCTGTGGTACCTAAACCACCACCAGATAATTATTATGCGAAGCGTCCGTGGGTGCCATCGCAAGCGGCGACGCATGAACTTTCACAGCGACTTGCCGTAATCAACGATTCTACGCATGCGATCAATGGACCGATGAGTCCAGTAGCAGCAGACACATTCCGCACTGCATTTCCACAGCTTTATGCGATGGCCAAGGATCGCCTAATTGCTCGAGTAGGCGATCTATCGGCGCCGATGTCTCGCGATGCGCGACTTCGAGCGTCGATGCTGTTTCAGATCCCGATCGACGTATCAACGGATCCATCGCATGTTGCCGTTGTTCGTGCGCCACCCAAATCAGAACCGAAACCTGCCCCGATGGCCAAGGTTCCAGACGTCAGTTCGATGTATAATCCGAGCAATACGAGGGTTAAATGATCGCTAGCAATAACGCATATATCACGCCGCTGGATTCGAATGGCGCCGAGGTTACCGCGCGCAAGCGCAAGGGCGTGTTTACGCTACTCGCCAATACGACCTACGTCTACATCGTCGGTGGAGCGGCGGCGACGTGTATCCACTTGCAACTCACCGGGTATACCGCTGGTGCCGTGGTAACCTCGGCTACAATTCAGTCATGTAGCCAAGGCCATGAAGAGGTTACCGATTTCAGCGCCACGGCCGGAGAATGGATCAATGAGACACCAGTGACAGGCGACGTTGAAGTTGACGGCACCGGATGGACTCAGTCATCTCCGACGATCGCCGCGGTAGCAGGCACCGGGGCGGGCGGGGCGTCATGGCAGCTTGGCATCGGATGGAGCCCGGCCCGTACGCGATTGCAACTGATCGTGGGCGCGACCGGTGGTGATTTCGTCGTTGCCATGCATGGGAAAGCATGATCGGCGCTCAGATCGGGGCTCGAATCGGCGCCCGGATTGGGATACCGTCGTCGCAAACCACGCTATCGGTGACCATCACGGATTCACAGGATCCGGTTCCCACGCAAACGACATATACCTATACGACGATCGTTACCAATACCGGAACGGCTGTAGCGTTGAACGTTATTGCATCAGTGACCGCCGATGGCGACCTGGATGCGACCGCGGCTGTAGGTGATGGATGGTCGATCGAGCAGGCTGGCCAGACGTTCACATGCACACGCGCGGCATTGCCGCCCGGAGCCGCCCCCGCGATTATCATGACGGTCAAATCCGATGGTGTCGATGAGGATGTCGTGTCAACTGCAGATGCTATCGCTGACAATGCGTCGCTGGTTACGGCCTCGCAAACCACCACGATTTTCGTCCCGTAGTATGGTACCGTGCGCGGATGCCACGTCCAGAATTTAAAGTCCATCTGCTCAATGAAACCGGCCTCGCGAAGGCCACAGCCCTCGGAGAGATCTTTTCCGAGGCTCTCGACAAGATCGAGGCAATCGTTCCGCCGGGCCGCGATCGCTCGCTCGTGATCACAAAGCTACAAGAGGCTTCGTTTTTCGCGAAGCGCGGCATCGCCACTCTCACGGAGAATCAGAAATGAAAACGGCGCTCCTTGATCTATTTGCTTCAAAGAAGTTCCTGGCCGCGCTAGCCGCGATCATCGTCTACGTCGGAGGTCGCTTCGGCTTCGCGATCGATCCGGCCACGCTGGATCGGATCTTCGCCGCCCTCCTTGTCTATGTCGGCGCCCAGGGCATCGCCGATAACGGCAAGAGCGCCGCGCAAATCTTCAACGCTGCGTCGGTAGCTCCGACATCATCGACGGAGGCGGAATCCAAGGGCCCACCTCCGGTGCCGGTCGAGATCGTGGCTAAGGTCACCCCGGTGGTGTTCCTCGCACTCATGATCGGTGGATGCATGCTCGCCGGCTGTGGTGCATCGGCCCGTCAGCAGGCGCTGACCACGGCAGTTGCAACTATGACCGGCATCGAGGCCAAGCTACCCGAGATTGATCAGTCGATTCAGACGCCGATTGCAACTAATTCGGCCCTCACCCCTGAGCAGCGCCATGAAAAACTCATCGCCTATCGTGCCAAGCGTGACAAGGTCGAACTTGCGATCGATCTCGCCTGGCGGGCGCTCGGCATCGCCGGACCGCTGAATGACGATGCGAGTATCGCCAACGTCAAGCTCGCAGTTTCGCAGGTCATCTCGATCGTGGCCGCGTTGATTAATGGAGATACGCCATGACTAGCGAAGAAGCATCGCGAATCGCAAACGAAATCGTATACGGTAAGCAAATCGACATGGGAAAAACATGCGATATTACCGGTATTTATACTTCACGATGCGAGCATTGTGGAGCTGAACCGATTAACGCATTCGTAGCTATCGACACCGAAGAGACCCCATGAGCATCCAGACTATAACTGCAAAAATCGAACCGGCTATCGCGCTTCTAATCTTCGCGCAATCGCTCACCGGTGTTGGCGGTATCGCAGCCAAGGATGCGCTAATAGTTATGGATGCTGCAGCCAAAGCGCTCGGGCAACCCCTACCGGTGCTCACGGCGGTGGAGGCCCAGGCACATATCGATCGGCTTCGTGCTTCGTTCGCCGCCGATGACGCTGCGGCCGATTCCCTGGCGAGTGGGTCATGAACACCGGACCACGTACACTCTACACCGCCGATCAGGCCGTGCGCCGGGCAATCGATCGCGTTGGAACCGGGATCTACGATCTCGGAACCGGTGACCTAATCGTCGGCGGAAACGATTCTGGACCTGAGTGGGCGACGAACAATACGAAGCGACAACGTGATTGCTTCGGGTTCGCGGTCTGCGAATGCTTTGGAATCAGACGTCATCGGCCTGGCTATAACCGCGGATGGACCGACGCGAACGGCGGTCCAACGGTAGTCGATGACCTCAACTGCAACAGCATGATCGAGGATGCGAAGCACGGCCAGGATTTGGCCGAGGTCGCGTTTACTCCGGCGCCTGGCCTATTGATTATGTATCCGACGATCCATCTGCCGGGCGTCCCGCATCCATGGATCGGTCATGTCAAGATTATTGTCGGCGTCGACCGCGTAACCTCATGGGATCACGATTATCCCGACTGGTCATTACTCGATACGGTCGAGTGTATGCCGCATGTACCTGCGATCGTGCGTGGAACCGGCGCCGGAATGGTCACGCATGATAAGGTTTGGCCGCTACCGCAACATCGGACCGTAATGGTCAGGATCAGGCCTTAGCGAAACTTCGCATTATATGCCTGAGCTGCTTCGAGCACGGCACTGCGCTTCTTACGAAGCGTGGATTTTCGAGCGTTAATCGTTGAATTTGAAATTTTCGATGAAACACGCTCGGCTCGCATCGGAGCCTGAAGCGCATCGATCACCGATGCAGCCTTAACCGTAGCGCAGGCCGCGATCCATCGATCAAGTGAGATACCTGATGCTGTAGCGCAGGCCGTGAATTCGCGCTCCTGCGCATCGGTTAACTCGATCGTAATTTTCATTCGTGATGCCTACTGGATTCGAACCAGTATTATCCGCTACCATGGCGTAGTCCTACCACTTGGACGAAAGCATCATGGGACGATGGTTTAATTTGCGCCATGTTGATCGATGGCAGTTGTTTATCGCCCTGATCGGTAGCACAATTCATCGTCATTTCCTACCAGGCGTTACCTAGCTCGCCTCCACAGCGCATGCCTTATGAAATCCATGTCATGGACAACCTCGCTAGTATTCGTATGGGCGAAGGCCGCTCGTAAACCAAGACAGCCCACGTGACTACAGACACCGATACAACTTCACAGTGTCGCCAGATCCACCGCAAGCCATAGCCTGCGAGGTATAGAAAAAATCAGAATACGTCCTCTGGATCGTATTCAACGAATTCAGTCTTCACGCCACGCTTCATCCCGCCGGCTATTTCGACACCATCGAATATTTCCTTACGTAGGGCCTCGTAGCCTCGCTTCGGCGCAAGCGGTTGAATTACACGCTTAAATTGCGCTTGAGATACCTTCATTTCAACTACCCGATCAGCCACTAACCGGCTAAATTTTTCCATTATAGTAGCATGTACCATATGACCATCGTATACGCGATTACCTTCGACCTCACGAGGTCCGAATAACTTACCGGACTTCAGCTTAATCGGTTGCGATGACGCGGCTCCATATACCGTGTTCGAAAGCCGCTTCTCCATAATCCGTACGCGCTGTAGTAGATCGTACTGATCGGCCAAGTCCTGATAGTGCACGAGGTCGCGTTTTAGATGGCCCTCATCGAGCATCACTAGCGCTCGGAGCTCGTCTTGCTTCGGGCAAGCATTAAATGCGTTACACCATCGGCACCAGGGGCCAATATTAAATTGTACCTGACGACCATCGCGGGCATCGGCCCTCGTGCGAGCGGACGAGATCAGGAGCTCGCGCGTCTCCGCGGCGATAACGTCGAGATCGAATTCGGGATCTAGGGCCGCGACGTCGAGCCCGCCGATAGCCGGCGCGATGGCCACTTCGATTCGCTCGGCGGGGCGAGTCCGGGCTGCGGCCAAAGCCAGGAATCGCACCTGTGGGTTGCGCGCGGCCGGCGTCTGCTTCGAGTAGCCCTTCTTATCGACGACAACGAGGATCCCCGGACCGCGACCCTCGGCATCGAGCGTGCCGGCGGTTTCGAAGGCTCCCAGTTGACCATAAGCCCGCCGGAGCCCCACCCCGAGTTCGCGGCCAGTGTCGCAACTGATATCGTATCCATAGGCGACCTCGGCCCGCCATTCGGTCACTTCGGGCCACCGCTCGAGATATACTTCGGGTACGTTGCCGGCGTTGATCGCCGCTTCGTCCTCGGCATGATCCGCGTTCCCACGTTCGCTATGTGGATTCGATTCCTGGACGTGTTCGATCGTCAACGATCCAGGACATCGTTGTGCTAGCTCGATACCGGATGCTGTGGGGATCATTTGGTAACCCTCGACTGTCTACTATATGCGTGCCAACATTGCCAGCAATCGCATTCTGTTAGTTTTCCGGCCCTTGGCGCTTCTAACATAAATAACCTCGGTCCGCTACGTAGGACTTGAACCTGCATCTTTTGATGGACGTTCCCGTAATCGATTACGTTTCCGTCATCAAACGTACTAACCTATTGTACTAATAGCGGATTGACACTGTAGCTGAGCCTCTAGAATCTCAACTTAGTCATGTCACGCAAAATCAGACCTGTCTCGCCGAATCAACGATTGCGTTCAGATCTTCCTGACTCGCCGGTGAAGCGCCGGTAGACGAGATCTCGGAGTTAGGTGGTAATGCACTAACGGTCGTAACATCAACGCGATTCTTCCGCGCCATATATCGATCTCGGATCAGCTTATCGTTTCCCGGATATTGCTCGCCGAGCCGCTTCAATGCCGGAAGATGCGACTTAAAGTCCTCGTCGTTTTCCATCGCAACGAGCGCCGATTCGATGATATCGGCCGGAGCAATCGATCTTGTCTCGGCCGGCTGCGGCGCCAGACGGCGAACCGGATCAGCCCCGGCGGTGAGCCATTTCCAAAGCCGACGAGTGAATGCTTCCCCGGGGCGCTCGATCACCTCGCCGAGCTGCAACACTCCGCCGGTGGTTCGGTGCTTGGCGATCGTCATGGAGTGCTGATGATCCATGTCGCCGACCATCGTGAACTCATATTCCATGCCCTCGCGTTGGATCGCCGCAAGCCCGACCTTATCTATTACCTTTTTGCCATCGCGCTCGGTTTGGAGATACTCCATCTTCCGACGCATCGTCGCGATCAGGTGCAGCTTGCACGATAACATCGCGTCCACGAGCTGATTATGCATCGGAGTCACATGTCGCCATGCCGTATACGAGTTACCGCGTTCACCGATTGCGGCGATATCCTTCTGCTCGAGAGCTCCGTTCTTGCCCATCCACGCATGGGACAGCGAATCGATCACGAGGACGTCCACGCCTGATGATTCCGCTTGCTTAATCAAGTCCACGTATTGACGTGGGCTATGGTTATCGAGAGGCATCGGGAAGAAATCGAATGCCTCCTGTCTAATAAGATACGCGATAGCTTCGTCGCCTTCAAGCTCGGCATATTCATCGAGCTGAGCATCTGTCATCGCAAATAACCCTGCCGACTCGTGCTCGGTGTCGACCACACCGACCTTGCCGCGTCGCCCGAGCTTCGGGCGCATCAGCTCAGCAAGGATACATGCGATTAGGATAGAGGTATACGTTTTACCCGTTCCCGCCAGGCCATCGATTGCGAGCCGCAGTTTAGCTTGTTCGCGTCGTGCGCGTTGTTCGAATGCCATAGATCAGACCTCAGAACGGAATGGTTTCATGGCCATTATCGCAGACTAGGCCCCTGGCCGCATCTCGATGCAACGTCGAATCGCAGCCCGACGTTGGACACCAGTCGCCTTCCTTGAGTTGCTGTGGCGGTACATCGCCGCGCTCGTTACCGCGCGACCCCCCACCGGAGCTTCCACGCTCGGCCGCGCGCTGCTCCTGGAACCGACGATCGTCTTCTTCGGCATCGATGAGCGCTTGCCGCATTATCGCGCGTGAGTCCTGCGATGGCGCCGTGACCGGCTGCACGTAGACACCATCGCCTTGCATATTATCGGCCGACCAGAAGCCGTTACCGACTTCGACCCATCGAGCCTGAAATCGAACTCGCCGGCCGGCATTCGACGCCGCTTCGATGTCGGCGACGATCGTGTCAGGATCCTTGCCCTGCCATCCACAGGCGCGAAGCTTACGAAATGTGAACACGTTATTTTCTCGTGCCCATTTCGCGTTGTACCATTTGACCTCGCGGCCCGCGCACGGACCCTCGACGATCTTCATCACCACCACGGCGGTGAGGCGACCCGTCTTCGGATCATCTCCGTAGGCCGGTTTAGTGGGAACTCCAACATACCATGCATCGTGAACGAGTTTCTGTTCTGACATTGAGCTTTCCTTGATTTGCGTTATCGGTGCGTGCCACGAGATGGAGTCGAACCATCGTCTACGCTCGACTGACGGATGGCAGTCTTGACCAGGATGAGCGTCGCATGTGCCGGCATGCTATCGTGGCGGATCGCGACATCGCCGCCGTGTCGATACAGTTACATTCAGTCCTCATTTCACTGTATCGACACGGCGGTTCGTCTATCCGTTGGCTATAGATCGGTGCCAACGGAGAATCATTTCGTCCACTCGCTCGGAGGTTCACGATCATCGCATAGACGATCGTGTTTTTCAAGAGCTTCCTTGAGTTTTCCTGTACCGAAGTTTTGATTATTGCACAGTATGCGTGCTTCAGCCAGCACGACACGCACCGCATCGAGTTCGGTCATGATTGAATGCAATGCATTAGTTCCATCGTGGATCGTTATCCATTGAGATCCATGACGAAGTATATCAACCGTAGACCAGTCGCCAATTCGTTCATTAAAAACAAATGTATATTTACCATTATCGACGGATACTCTATGCTCACTCATCGTAACTCCAAGGCCGCACGCACGGCACGGCAGAATATTAAATCAAGACGGAAGGTGACCAGCCAACGCATACTCAACGCAGATGCATGCGCTTTCATTTCCATCCCACATGCCACATTCACTAGACATCGGATCTATCGAGCACTGACACGTCATCGCATGCCTCGCGACTTCCGAAGATCCTCGCGCAGCTGCTGACGTCGGCGAAACTCACGTTCGTACGGGCTCGCATACCAGACGATCCATGGAGCACAGAGCAAAACCAGTAGCACAACTACAGCGAAAATATATACGGTCATGATGGTAGTTTTCCTTCTCCGTGGCGAGCGACTTGCGATTGAACGAAAGCAACGACCTCCGCTGTTACGATCGGAAGCGCTACGATCTGCTCCTGTGACAGATCTTGGATGATAAATTCAATCGCCTGAGTAAGCAAGATAATTGCGGCTCCGGGATTATCCCGAGACATGATTAACGCTGCCTGCATGAGACCGGATGCAGCGGCAGCGAAATCACTCATGTCAACTCCATCAACGCCTTGGCCATATGAACCACAAGCTTAATAGGCTGGAACGTCCATCGATCGCCATACCCAACAGTGATCACATGGTCTCCATTTAGACGATCGCGCTCCCTTATGGCACGCGAAAACGATCGGAATGTGCAGCCACGTCGCGTCGTACGCGGACCGGTGACGTTCCACATCCGTACGAGTCCACGACTGAATGCATCATCACGCTCGGAGATATACGATTCGATCGCAAGTACAGCCGCGAGATCGATCGTATCTCGAGTTGCGAGATCGCACAGCGCGGCTAATGCATCGAGGCCGATCTCGAGAGCCTCGGTACGAATCTCGGTGTAGTCGGTCACAGCCCGCCGGTCTTCGCGCTAGCGTTATCGCAAGCGATGCATTGGCGCACGACTTCGATATCACCACCTGAGATGTCAGCGTCTTTGCGCCACGCCCATCGATAGGTAATCCAACGTTGCTGGTGCTTTGAGCAACGCTGACGTTCTACTGGACCGAGCATGCGGGCACCGTCGGATATTGCAAGGCGAACACGGTCCGCGTCGTTCATTTTTGCATCAACTATCCGAGGCTGGAGTTGGGGTTGTTTTGTGGCGCGATAGCAGATGCGACAGTCCGGATCGAGGTCATTGCTATCAGGCTCGACCGTGGCCGCGTCCGTGACCCGGCGCCCGCAGAGCGTGAGCGCACCGTCCACGGTCTCGTGTGAGATGTTCGGCGCCGATTCGTTGCGAAACGAGGAACGGAAGAGGACGTACGTACGCATCACCGCACCGCCTTCGCGCGGGTGGATCTCAACGCGTCACGCTCATCGCAGGCCCTGAGCGTGACCTCCTTGTTGGCGACTTCGAGTCCACGCCGCTGAGCGAGGGCAATCGCTGCCCGCATCGCATCACTCCATGTGGCATGTCCACGCGTGATTCCGCGCCCTATTCCGTTCGCCTCCTGAAGCCACGCCATGTATGTCCCTAGAGCTGGATAGCTACGCGACGGGACACTCCTGGCATGCACTGTGACGGTGACGATCACCTGGCACCAGCCTTCGCGCGGGCGTATGCTTCGATGATTGCGAATCCAATAGCTCCGATCATCCCGATTGCAAATACTAATAGTTGCATAACTTCACATCCTTCGCGCGTTGATGGCTTCGGCGAGTTCGATGCGTGCCTTGCGTTGCACCTGTTCATCGATCGGCACGGCAGAGCCGGTCATCGGCGCGAAACCCGATGCGAGGCATGCCATGCGGTAGATGCGCCATGCATCAAGACGCTCCCCCTGCAGCTGCTCGTCGGTCAGGTTGTCCGCGGTGACCTCGGTGTCGATCATGACATCCATCCGATCGCCGTATTACATGCCGAAATAAGTGCGTTAAGATCGCGACGATCCATCGGAAGTTCGAATTCGGCACAATTGATACTGAGCACAGGAGCTCCAAAGGTTTCTCGAATCACGAGATTATCGTTAATCTTAACCGATCGACCTTTTCCGTTGGCCGCCCTAAATAGACGTACCTCGCAGATAAGCGAACGAATTTCGTCGCTACCACTATGATCGAGAGCATCAAGCTCATCCTGTGTCAATTCCTTGGTCATGCTCCTACCCTAGATCGACTTGACCGGCGTGTCAAGTCATGGTAGCGATAACTTCATGGACAAGTTACGACGCTACGGGCATGTGCCCGGAGGATGCAAGCTAGCGAAATGGCGCGAAGAGGAGGGTCTCACGCAGTTTCAATTAGCCCAACGCACCGGGATCAGCCCTACCACGATCTGCGCTATCGAAAACGGCGACCGGCTACCGCACACCACCGATACGTGCGCCCGGATCCAGCTCGCAACCGAGGGCCACGTGTGCGTGTACGACTGGATCGACTGGCGAGCCGTGAACGAGGAAATCACCAAGAGGTTGCCATCATGAAGCGCAAGATCGCCGATGATGGCCGATACAGCAGGGCAATTAAAATATTTTGAGCAGTTATCGTACGGTACGGTCGTACCATCCCAGATGGATTTCTTCCTGTTTTCTCGACAGATACGATCGATGAGGCCAAATCTCTAATAATCGCTACATGTCCACGCGACAGCGAAGGTACATATTATTCGCGTGAGTTAGCAGATGGGCAATCGTTAGAAAACTTACAATTATTTAGCGATAAATTAGCTAAGGTATGGAAGATTATGCAAGACAGGAAACCGAGATGAATATCTCCATCCACCGATGGCCGCCAGGTGCCGGCACATATGCCGACGATCCGAATACAGGAACCGGCGTGCTCGTTATCGACGATGAGAGCGGATACGCCGTGGCTTGCATCAGCGAACGATCAGAGTGGGCCAACACGACGATAGCAAAGCGGAGACTTCGAGGCGTCATTAAAGAAGACGGCGAGCGCAAGGAGTTGCAATCGAAGATCGAAGGCTACGTGCAGCGTCTAGCCGCATGCAACCGTACGGTCGATGAGCTCGATACTCTCGATGCGTATCGACAGAACGAACTTCACGAGGAGCGAACCGCGCGACAACTATCCGATCGCGATAATCAGCGGCTCATCGGCCGCGTGCAGGCACTAGAGGAAGGGCTACGAACGCTTCGAATCAACGGAGCCAATCAGGCGCCATTCGATTTTGGACTCGTGGCGAAACTTTTGAGGGAAGTATGAAGATATACCTAGAATTATCACTCATTAACTATCCATCTAATATATTAGAGGTTGGCGAGGTTACATCTATTCCTTCGATTGGTGACTTCGTAGATCGCAAGGAGTCTGGATGGAAAGGGTACGTCAAGGGTAGACGATGGAATATTCGTTCCGATGGATCTGGCATCGATGTCAGAATTTGGCTACAAGACGGATATAATCCTGAATGAGCAATCCATAATCAATTGGATGCCGCTGCCACGAATCATGATTCTTCGCGACTACCAGAGCAAGGCAATTGCCGACGTACGTGCAACGTACGCATCGGGCAAGCGATCGATCTGCCTCGTGATGCCCACCGGGGCAGGCAAGACTATCGTCGCGGTTTCGATCATTCTCGCGGCGCTTGCGCGTGGACGTCGTGTGCTTTTCCTAGCTCATCGTAAAGAGCTAATCGATCAGACCGTGGACAAACTCGTGACCGCGGGACTCGATCTACAACTTCTCCGCGTCATCCGCGCGCAGCATGGATGGGGTTCGCCCGTGGCCCCGGTGGTGGTCGCAAGCGTGCCGACCCTCGCCGGGGCGTCATGGGACGCATCGAAGCCACCGGCCGACCTCGTGATTCTTGATGAGGTCCACCACGTGGCTGCTGCGTCGTTTAGGCGCGTCGTCGGCTGCTACCCGCGAGCTCATTTTCTCGGGCTCACTGCAACGCCATGCCGCGGCGACGATCGCCCGCTCGGCGACATCTGCGATGCGATCGTGCTCGGTCCGACCGTACGGCAGCTCACCGAAGCCGGCCATCTCGTGCCATGTCGTGTGTGGAGCCCGAATCGCGAACTTGCAACTGGCGAAATCGCCCAGTCGCCGCTCGATGCCTACCGCGAGCAGGGCAACGGCGGCCGAACCGTGATCTTCTGCCGTGACGTCGCACACGCCGAGGGCGAGGCCGAGATCTGGGGCTGCCCGGTCGTCCACGGCAAGACCCCTGACCGAGGCGCCATCTTGGCTGCGTTCGCTCGCGGCGAGCATCAGGCAATTGCATCTGTCGGTGTGCTCACCGAGGGCTGGGACGATCCGGGCTGCAGCGTGGTCATCCTTGCCCGCAGCATCGGTCACGTCGGGCTCTACCTTCAGATTTGCGGTCGCGCGCTACGGCCGGCGCCGGGCAAGACCCAGGCGACCGTAATCGATCTTCACGGCTCGCACTGGAATCCAGCGATCGGCCTCCCCGATGCGGATCGAAACTGGAAGCTTGATGGCAAGGGTGCACCTCCGTTGTACCGTGAGGAGATCCGGCAGTGCCGCAAGTGCGGCTCGGTGTTTCGTGCCGCGGATCGATGCCCGTATTGCGGTCATCTCGCACCAACGCCACAGGCTGCGATTCCGCGTGTTACCGGTGACGATCTAGAACTTGCTAGCGCGGCGCCGAAGGCACCGCCGCGGATCTGGTACGAGAACATCGAATCGAAGTATCCTGGCCGCTGCTCAGCATGCATGACCTGGTTTCCGATCGGTACGCCGATCGTGTGGGCCAAGGGATACGCACGACACCAGGAATGTCCACCGAAGGAGATACGAGATGCCAGTTGAATGTATATTACTAAATGGAACTTTATCGCCAATCGATAGATGTCCAGCATGTGACGTCAATCCGTTCAGTCCATTTCTTCGTGGTCAAATACAGCGATCTCCATGGACTTGGCGCACACTATGGTTACCAATTGGTAAGCCTCGCGCATATTGTGCATTAATCTGCTGGTCATGCAAGAAAATAGTAGGATGGGAATGAACGATCCTGTTAATCCATCGCACTACAAAGGCGATACCGTGATGCGAATCATCGATGAGTTAAACCTCGGAGTCTGCCTCGGTAATGTAGTAAAGTACATGCTGGTATCTCGATCGAGCAATTACAGCCATGGAAAAGACGACATGAGCGTCGTACATCGATGCGATAATAAAGACTGCAACATGGAGATCCATGGAATCAAACTGCCACGCGGATGGAGCAAACTACGAGGCTTCGTGGCGCCAGAGGATCGCAGGCCAAGACAAGGGGCCAGATCGGTAATGCATTTCTGTGCCAAATGCTCAGCTATTAGGCAGCAAGCCAAGGATACGCTTGACAAGATGAGGATGCGAGTAGGATGAACAGCATCGAAACATGGCATTGTAACGATTGCGGACAATCGATTGAGACACCGGACAGTCCGACAAATCACAACGTGCACTGTCATGGCAGGATCGATCCATACCTCGCGCTCATCGCTCGGAAGTCGGCATCGATCTCGGCCAGCGGATTCGATGTGGACGACCTCGCGCCACATCTATTCAACTTTCAGGCAGATCTGGTTAGATGGTTACTAAGACGTGGTCGTGCGGCGGCATTTGCAGCAACGGGGTTAGGTAAATCACCAATGTTGCTCGAATGGGCCCGACATGTGTCTAGGCGTGGACGCGTAATTATCTTTGCGCCGATTGCCGTCGGTCAGCAAATCGAGGCCATGGGCGTCAGGTTCGGCGTCGAGGCTGTCTATCGACGCATCGACGATGGAAGCCGCATCATCATCACCAACTACGAGATGCGGCATCGCTTTGATCCGTCAAACTTTATCGGCGTGGTCCTGGATGAATCCAGCATCCTCAAGGGTTTCGAGGGTAAGATCCGTAACGATTTGATCGATGCCTTCCGGGCCACGCCGTACAAGCTTGCATGCACAGCGACACCGGCGCCCAATGACTACACCGAGCTTGGTAATCATGCGGAATTCCTCGGCATCAAGACGCGCGCTGAGATGCTGAGCGAGTTCTTCGTTCACGACGGTGGCGATGTATCCGAATGGCGCCTCAAGGGTCACGCGGTGCAAGCATTCTGGCGATGGGTGGCCAGCTGGGGAGCTGTAGTTCATCGAC
>Ga0207641_10000337_pt1 | contig 57031 bp, 48 predicted proteins | sample KBSSwiS62_FD_184306 | JGI IMG/M metagenome (GOLD analysis project Ga0207641, IMG submission 184306) | Switchgrass rhizosphere microbial communities from Kellogg Biological Station, Michigan, USA - KBS Switchgrass S6-2 (SPAdes) (version 2) | ecosystem: Host-associated > Plants > Roots >...
AGTCGGACAATACATTGTCGCGCTGCTTGCAGCCAACGGCATCGACACCGTCTTCGGCATTCCCGGCGTTCACAACCTCGAGCTCTATCGCGGACTGGCGAGTACGGGACTGCGGCACATTCTCGTGCGCCACGAACAGAACGCCGGATTTGCGGCCGATGGTTTCGCCAGGGCGAGTGGCCGGCCCGCCGCTGCGTTCGTTATTTCAGGACCAGGGCTCACGAACATCCTGACGTCCGCCGCGCAGGCCAAAACCGACTCGGTTCCCATGCTGATTCTGGCGAGCACGCCGGTGGAGCCTTCGTTGGCGAAGGGTTGGGGCGTGCTTCACGAGCTCGACGATCAGCGATTGATGGCTGCGGGGGTTGCGGGAACCGCGCGATCGGCGCGCTCCGCGGAGGATGCTCGCGATCATCTGCGCGAGGCTTTTGCGTCGTTTCAGTTGGGGCGGCAGCGGCCCGCCTATCTGGAAGTGCCGCTCGACTTGTTGGCCCAGCCAACCTCCTTGCGCGCGGAACGCTTTGCCCAGGTAGGCGGTGGGCCGCAGCCGGCGCGGGCGGTTGTTGAAAAAGCCGTCAGCCTCCTCAGCGCGGCTCGCAAGCCCATGATCGTGGCGGGCGGTGGCGCGAGGTCTGCCGCCCGGCAACTGCTGGAGTTGGTTGAGGCACTGGACGGGTATCTCGTGACCACTGTTGCCGGCAAGGGCCTGCTGCCGGAGAGTCACCCCGCGAATCTGGGTGCATCGCTGCAATTTCAGACGACTCAACAGTTGGTCGCGCAGGCTGATGTGGTGCTCGCGGTCGGAACGGAGCTGTCTGAAACGGATTTCTATTCCGGTGCCCGGCTCGAAATGACCGGGCGCCTGATCCGTATCGATATCGACTCCACCAAGCTCGCGGATCACTACGCGGCGGACGTCGGTATCTGGGGAGACGCCGCGGCGAGCCTCGATGCGTTGAATCAATCGTTGCCCCCTGGAGGAGGCCGGTGGCGCAGCCAGCTGGGGCCTGCGGCTGCTCACCGATCCCGGATCGAACGGGGATTCAACTCGGTGTATCGCACTTGCTCGCGCCTGCTGTCCGCGGTGCGCGCCGCGTTGCCAGAAGACGGGACTGTCTTCAGTGACATGACTCAGGTTGCCTATCTCGGCAACTATGCGTTCGCTACCGACCGGCCCGGGACCTGGCTGCATCCGTCCGGGTACGGCACATTGGGTTATGCGCTGCCGGCGGCCATCGGTGCATTAGTGGCGGAGCCGCGCAGGCCCGTGCTGGCTCTGGCCGGCGATTTCGGCTTTCAGTTTACCTCGCAGGAACTGGCGACCGCCGTGGAGCTGCAACTCAGCCTGCCCATTGTCATCTGGAACAACAGCGCGCTGGGACAGATTCGCGATGACATGGTGGCGGCGCGGATCCCACCGACGGGTGTCATCGGACACAACCCGGACTTCCTCGCGCTGGCTCGCGCCTACGGCGCGCACGCTGAGCGCGCACTGGGACCGGAATCCCTCACTGCGGCCATCCGCTCCGCGCTGCGGCGTCGCGGTCCCACCGTGTTGGAAGCTGTAGAAGCCGATTTCCGCGCTTAGAGAGTTTCCTGCCGTGGAGTGGTTCACAGCGTGCCTTCGATCCGGCACGCAATACTTTGCCATGCGGATCTCACGGCTACGCACCCGCATCATTCTTTTCTTCGTCGCCATGCTCGTGGTGCTGGAGGTGTGTTGTTTCGCCCTGCTGAGTGCTTCGAGCTCGCGCAATGCAACAGTGGAGATCGAGGGCGAGCTCGATGTTGGTCAGCGCGTGCTCGCGCGGCTGGTGCGGCAGAATGCCCACGTTCTGAGTCAGTCCGCGCGCGTGCTCGCCGGCGATTCTGCTTTTCGTGAGGCCGTGGCCACGGGGGATCCGGCAACGATTGCCTCGACACTCGCCAACCCGCAGCGCCTCGGTGCCAGGGCGATGCTTTATGTGGGTCCGGACGGCAAGGTGCTCGCGGACACTGTGGAGAACAGCCGGGCACCGCGCGAGTTTGAGTACCCGGGATTGCTCGAGCGCGCCAGCATTACAGGAGCCGCGGCCAGCGTCGAGATTCTGGCGAAACAGGGCTTGCAGCTGGTTGCCGTCCCCATGCGAATGCCCGCGCAGAGCGGCTGGGTGGTGTTGGTTTCTGCCTTGGATTCAGTGTTTGCGAAGGACCTGCGGCAGCTCACTTCACTCGATGTCTCGTTCTTCGCCCGAGGTCTGCAGGCCGATGGCAGGAGCTGGTATTCGCTGGCATCGACCCTGAATGATGCGGATGAAGAGGAACTGCAGCGTCAGTTGCCGCTCCTGGCCGGTCCGTACGCAACGCATATAGTCAGGATCCACGGGACCGAGCACCAGGCGCGCCTCATCTCCCTGACGACTACCGGCGGCCGGCGAATCGTTGCCGTGTTACACCGATCCCTCTCGGCCGCGTTGTCCTCATTCGACCGGATACGCACGATCCTGATCGTCGTTGCAATCTTCGGCATCCTCGTAATGTTCGGGGGCAGTGTCTGGATAGCCGCGAACGTCACCGAGCCGCTGAGCACACTGGCACAGTCGGCTGCCGCGATGCAGTCCGGCGACTATACCGGCGAGGTTGATATCCATCGGGCCGATGAGATCGGCTCCCTGGCCTGCACCTTGGATCAGATGCGCGAGGCGATTGCCGAGCGCGAGATGCGCATTCTCACCCTGGCCTACCAGGATCAACTTACCGGGCTGGCGAACCGGGCCAAGTTCTCCGAGTTGCTTTCCGCGGCCATTGCCGCGGCGCGGCCGGGCGGCGGGACGGGCTCCATCTTTGTGATGGACCTCGACCGGTTCAAATATGTGAACGACACGTTGGGTCATGGTGTGGGAGACCATGTTCTGCGTGAGGTTGCGGGTCGGCTCACGGCAGTAGTGCCTCAAACCGGGTGCGTGGCGCGCCTCGGAGGTGACGAGTTCGCCGTATTGTTGACCGGGGCCGCGGCGGCGAAGGTCGTCGACTACGCCAAAAGCATCGTTGCGGCCCTCAAAACTCCGGTTCTGTACGAAGGACAGCCTCTCGATGTTGGGACGAGCGTCGGCATCGCTCGCTTCCCAATGCATGGCCGGGACGCACAGACTCTCGTGCGCAATGCCGACATTGCCATGTATGTCGCGAAGCGCAACAAGACAGGACTCGCAATCTATAACGCCTACTACGACACGACTCAGCAGGAGCATCTGTCGCTGCTCAGTGAGCTCCGCAGAGCGGTGGAGCGCAACGAGCTCCTGTTGATGTATCAGCCCAAGGTGTCCCTGCATTCATCGAACGTGAGCGCGGTCGAGGCGCTGATCCGGTGGCAACATCCGGAAAAAGGTCTGATCCATCCGGCGCACTTCATTCCGTTCGCGGAAGCCACCGGCTACATCAAGGTGTTGACCCACTGGGTACTCACCGAAGTGGTTCGCCAGTGCGGCGAGTGGCTCACCAACGGCCTGCAACTGCAGATCTGCGCGAACATCTCGGCGCGCGACCTGCTGAACGCCGACCTGCCCGATCAGATCGGCGCATTGCTCGCCGAACACTGTGTACCGGCGGCCCTGCTGTGCCTGGAGATCACCGAGAGCGGCTTCATGGAAGATCCCGGGCACGCACAGAAGATGCTCGATCGGTTGTCAGGCATGGGCCTGCGGCTGGCGATTGACGACTACGGCGCCGGCTACTCGTCGCTGTCCTACATCATGAAGCTGCCGGTGCAGGAGCTGAAGATCGATCGCTCATTCATCGCCGGCATGGCCGCGAATCCGGACCTGTCGGTCATCGTGCGCTCAACCATCGAGCTGGGTCACAACCTCGGTATGAAAGTTGTAGCGGAGGGCGTGGAGGACGGCGACGGCTGGGACCTGTTGGAAACCCTGGGATGCGATGACGCCCAGGGTTATTTCATGAGTCCGCCGCTCGAGCCGGCGCCGCTCGTGGAGTGGATGCGCAAACACGATGGCATCGAGATCCGCGATACAGCCTGGTCCGTGAGCGCGGCTATGGGCGGCCGCGGGGCCTGATCTGCATCTCGCGCATTCGATAGTCGATGACGAGCACCTCGAATGAGCCGAGCACGTCCATACCCAGGAATACCGTGGGCTCTTTGGTCAGATTGAGATGATCGAACAGGTACATGTCCGCAAAGGTGATGCGCACGCCACGGAGCTTCAGAGTCCCGAGATCCATCGGCGGCGTACTCACTGTGTTGCCCGGAGTCATGTCCAGCGTCACGCCAATGATGTCCTCAGCCACCGAGTTCCTGGGCGGATATTTCTTCAATGCTTCCAGCAGCGCGAGATTGCCGACCGACTGTTGGCCGCCGGTATCGATGATGGCATGCGCCCGGATTGAGCCGATCCGGACTTCCGTAGTCAACAGACCGCCCTTCATGAGCTTCAGGGGCACCACATTGAATCCAGGGGGTGCGTGCTCCCGATGCGAGCGGGAAATGGTCAACTGGTCCCTGGTGAAATCGGCGTAGATCCGCTTGTCCGGCATGCCCTCGCGGCCGAGGACACCTTCGGCGCCCCCGAATACATCGGCGACAATCGGAAGTGTCGAGGGCTCAATCAACACGGCTCCCACTTCCATGCGATCGACATGCAGGGCCGGGACGACCGCGGAGCCGGTGACACCCCGAACTACAATGTTGTCAGCCTGGTTTTTTAATCCCAGACTGTCGGCCACGCGTCCGATGATGGCCGAGTGACTGGCGCCCGTGTCGAGCACGAGCCGGAACGGACCCTTGCCGTTGATCAATACCGGTGCCCAGATGCGGCCGATCCGGTCGCGCAGGGTCGGGGCCACATACTTCGGCTCGTTCGCTTCAACGAGCACTTCGGGGGGTTCGGGAGAGCTGCTGGCCGTGCCAATAGCGGGCGGAGGATCGGGGGTGGCGGCGCGGGTTGCCGCGGGATTTACGAGGAAACAGCTTCCGGCCAGCCCCCATAACAGGCTGACGCCGGCGTACCGGCGGGCTCTCGCGACCAGCGGAATCTGGATGGCCACGAAGGAGAGTGTACGCCTCTGCTTGGCAGTATGGTCAGTGGACCTTACGTTTTGTGATTGAGTGGTTGAAACGAACTGCGGGAACATCGGCGGCCCGAAGCGGGCCGGCCAAGTGGCCCAATACGGAACATCGGGCGAAGGGAGAGCGAGTTTGAGCTGGAAAGCGTGGTTGACGTTCGCGGTGCTGGGGGTGGTCTGGGGCCTGCCGTACTTTTTTATCAAGCTCGCGCTGGTGGACCTGTCCCCGGCCTGCGTGGCCTGGGGGCGGATTGCCCTGGGGGCGGCGGTGATGTTGCCGATTGCCTGGAAGCGGGGCGCGCTGCGTTCTCTGACGGAGCACAAAGGTGCGCTGGTGGGCTACGCCTTCGCTGAGCTCGTGGGGCCATTCCTGCTGATTGCCATCGGCGAGAGCTGGATCAGCTCCTCCCTGGCCGGAATTCTGGTGGCCACCCTTCCTTTGATTCTCATCCTGCTCGCGCCGGCATTCGGTGTACGCGAGCCCCTCAGCACGCGGCGAGTGGTCGGCCTCGTCATTGGGTTCGTTGGCGTCGTGGTGCTGCTGGGAATCGGGTCAGTGCATGGATTGGAGGCGTGGCTCGGTGTCGGTTGCCTCCTGCTCGCGACCCTGGGGTATGCATTAGCCTCATTGATCGTACAGAAACATCTGTCCAACACCGATGAGATGGGCGCGGTGGCTGTCTGTCTTGCCATTGCCACCGTAGTGCTCCTGCCCGTCGCTCTTTGGTCGGCCCCGATTCATGTGCCGGGTGCCCTGTCGCTCATGTCGGTTGGCATCCTGGGCGTCGTCTGCACGGCGCTGGCTTTGCAACTCTACTTCTACCTGATCAAGCAGGCAGGCGCGGCGCGCGCTTCGGTGATTACCTACATCAATCCGGCAGTGGCGGCGCTGCTGGGCGTGGGAATTCTCCATGAGCCGTTCGGGTGGGCCGGGGCAGCCGGGCTCACGTTGATTCTGGTAGGGTCGTGGCTGTCCACGAGCCGGCACACGGCGGCCGTCGAATCAGAGCTCGACCCCGCGGCGTGAAGCAAGCCCCGCCGTTGCCGGGCGTCTTATGGTAGCGCTAGCATGAATTGCGACTGACGTGGCTCGGCAATGGAAGGGGGAATCATGAGCGAACGAGGGAAGTCCGGATCGGCCTGCGAGCTCTCGCGGCGCACGTTCAACCGAATGTTGGTTGGAGGCGCGGCGGTGGCGGCGGCGCCCCTGATTGTGCCGGCGCGCCTGTTCGGCGCCGAAGCTCCCAGCAACCGACTGCGCATCGGACAGATCGGCTGCGGCCGCATCGCGCAGGCTCACGACGTGCCGGCCGTGTTGAAGTCAGGTTCGGCGGACTATGTCGCGGTCTGCGATTTCGACTCGAACCGGGCCGCTGCCAGCAAGGAGCAGATGACGGCCTTCTATCAGAAGGCCGGTGGCGCGGTGCCTGACATTCATGTGTATTCAGACTATCGCGAGCTGTTGAAACATCCCGACCTGGATGCGGTGGTCATCAGCACGCCCGATCACTGGCATGCACAGGTCGTTGCCGCGGCGGTTCTCGCGGGCAAGGACGTGTATGTCCAGAAGCCATTCACGATGACTGTGATGGAAGGCATCCTGCTGCGTGACCTGGTCGCGAGGACCGGGCGCATCGTGCAGGTGGGGAGTCAACAGCGCTCGACCTCCCAATTCCGCTTCGCGTGTGAGTTGGTCCGCTCCGGCCGCATAGGGCAGGTACGCCGTGTTGAGATCGGCTTGCCCATCGATCCCACGGCCCCGGATGATCCGAGGCAGCCGGTTCCCGCGAACCTGCAATACGATGCCTGGCTCGGTACCGCGCCCGAGGTCTACTACACCGAGCAACGCGTGCATCCCCAGAAGGGCTATGGCCGGCCAGGCTGGCTGCGCAATGAGTCGTTCTGCCTGGGAATGATCACGGGGTGGGGCTCACACCATTACGACACCATGCACTGGGCGTTGAATACCGAGTTGAGCGGCCCGAGCCACGTCGAGGCGAAAGCTGACTTCCCGAAGCACAGGATCTGGAATGTCCACGGGGCCTACCAGATCGATCTCACCTATCCCGGCGACGTGCATGTCAGTGTGTCGGACAAACATCCCAACGGGCTGAAGTTCATTGGCGATGAAGGTTGGATCTGGGTGACCCGGGAGGGCACCACGACGGCCTCGGATCCGGGCGCCTCGGCCACGCCGTTGCCGCCGCTCGATGCCAGCGACAAGCGTCTGCTGGCACCGGAAGGGTTGAAGGTGCAGCTGCCGCGCAGCGAGGAGCATCACAAGAACTGGCTCGAATGCGTTCGTTCCCGCCAGGAGCCGATCGCGCCCGCGCGGATTGCCCATCGCAGCAGCTCCGCCTGCATCGTGAGCTGGATTGCCATGAAGCTCGGTCGGCCGGTCACCTGGGACCCGCGAGTCGAAAGATTTGTGAATGACCCGCACGCGGATGCGCTGCTGGCGCGAAAAGAGCGTTCCCCGTACGGAATTCAACATTTGGTGTCATCACCTCATCCACTGGAAATCGCACTGACAGCAAGTTGACGGCACCGCCGACCGCGGAGCGTTACAACAATGGAGTTGCTCGGGTGGTTGAACCAGAGCTTCCGGTTCTACGCGCCGTGCTCGACGACACCGACAACGGCCAGGTGACACAAAGGGCCCCGGCACGAGCCGGGGCCCTTTCTCAATTTGTGGACCAAGGTCTTCGCTCCCGAGACTTTTGGCCGTAAACTCCGGCGCCACAGCACTGACGTTCGACAGTGCGTCTCCAAGAGGCAGCCTCATGTCATCTGTCGCTACGTTGCCTGGCTTTTTCACCAAGGAGCGGACGGTTGCCGGTCCGGCCTTCAGCCGCTGGCTCGTACCCCCCGCGGCTCTCGCCATCCATCTGTGTATCGGCATGGCCTACGGATTTTCCGTCTTCTGGTTGCCGCTCTCCAAGGCAATCGGCATCACGACGTCCGTGGCTTGCCCGAAAACCATGGGTTTCATGGAGGAAATCACCGCCACCAGCTGTGACTGGAAGATCTCCATGTTGGGCTGGACCTACACGCTGTTTTTCATATTCCTCGGTTCCGCGGCTGCAATCATGGGTGGTTGGCTGGAGCGGGTGGGGCCCCGCAAGGCCGGCGTGGTGTCTGCTCTATGTTGGTGCGGGGGACTCGTGATTTCCGCCTTCGGAGTCATGATCCACCAGATCTGGCTGTTGTGGCTGGGCTCCGGTGTGATCGGTGGCATCGGCCTGGGGTTAGGTTACATTTCACCGGTCTCGACTCTGGTCAAATGGTTTCCGGACCGTCGCGGTATGGCGACGGGTCTGGCCATCATGGGCTTCGGTGGGGGCGCCATGATCGGCGCGCCGCTGGCGGACCGGCTCATGAAGCTGTTTGCCACTCCCGCTCAGGTCGGTGTCTGGCAGACATTCCTGGTCCTCGCCGCCGGTTACTTCGTGTTCATGATGTGCGGCGCCCTGGGATACCGCGTACCGCCCGCGGGCTGGAAACCGGCCGGATGGCAAGGCCCGCGCCGCAGCAAGCTGATCAGCGAGGGCCAGGTGCACGTGGATGTTGCGTGGAAGACGCCACAGTTCTGGCTGTTGTGGGCGGTTCTGACCCTGAACGTCACGGCCGGCATCGGCATCCTCGGCATGGCTTCCCCTTTGCTGCAGGAAGTTTTTGGAGGGCGTCTCATCGGCGTGACCGCCTCCTTTGATCAACTCAATCCGGCCCAGCTGAGCGCCATAGCGGCCATTGCCGCCGGCTTCACCGGCCTGCTGTCCCTGTTCAACATCGCGGGCCGCCTGTTCTGGTCATCCCTGTCCGACCAGATCGGCCGCCAGGCGACTTACATGGTGTTCTTCCTGATCGGGTTGACTCTCTATGCCGCCGTCCCCTGGACCGCCTCGGATGGCGACCTCACGCTGTTTGTAGCCTTCTTCTGCGTCATCCTGTCCATGTACGGCGGTGGCTTCGCGACGGTGCCGGCGTACCTGGCGGACCTGTTCGGCGACAAGATGGTCAGCGCCATTCACGGCCGTCTGCTCACCGCCTGGTCGACGGCCGGCGTGTTGGGTCCCGTTCTGGTCAACTACGTGCGCGAGTACCAACTCGACCACGGCGTGCCCCGGGCCCAGGTCTACAGCATCACGATGTACCTGCTCGCGGGCTTGCTGGCCATCGGCTTCATCTGCAACCTGCTGATCAAGCCGGTATCGCCGAAGCTGTACATGACCGGCGCGCAACTCGATGCGTTGGACAAACCGACTGAGGGGGTGCAGGTGGAAGCTGCTACCTCGAGCGTTGGATCCACCCCGACATGGCTGGTCTACGCGGCATGGGTACCTGTGGGAATTCCACTTCTGTGGGGCGTTTGGGTGACGCTGCAGAAGGCGGCCTTGATCTTCATGCAGGGCTGATCAGATCCAGGACCTCACGGCCGCCGTAAAGGCCGTGGGGTCCGTGACCAGCACGAACGCAAGGCCGGTGAGCGCCCCGAAGATGTGAGCATCATGATTGATGTTGCCGCGCGGAGTGCGCGAGGAATACCAGCTGTAGGCCAGGTATCCCACGGCAAACAGCGGCGCCGGAATCGGGATGGGCAGAATCAGGAACGACACCGACTGCCGCGGAAAATACACGAGCGAGGCAAACAGAACGCCCAGGACGGCACCGCTGGCGCCAAGTGAGGCGTATTGCGGATTGGTACGCTGTTTGTAGACGGTCCCCAGCCCACCTATCAGCATCGCGCTGAAGTACAACAGAACAAACATCACCGACCCGATCGCGGATTCGAGCCTGAACGCGAACGAGTAGTAGGTGATGAGGTTGAACAGCATGTGCGCGACATCCGCGTGTACGAAGCCGCTGGTGATCAGCCCTGCGTACCCGCTTCCGTGTGACACGCGGTAAGGTATCAGGAGGCACCGCGCTATGAACGGCGGCGAGCTGAGCCCGATGACGCTGACAATGATCGTGACGACGAGAATGATCAGTGCCGCCATTGCTCAACCTTCCTTGCTCGCGCAGCCATGGAATTCCAATGTTGCCTCGTTGGTAACGCATTGCGGCAAATGGTATTTCGTTGCGCGCTGCACGTCGAGTTAAAGTTGATCCAGGTGATATTCTTCCGCGCCGGAAGAGTGCGGTGGATGGTGGAATGGCAACTGCTTTGCAACAACGGCTGCTGCACATGTCGGCTGCCGGGATTGGAAGCCCGCAGGATGTTGCGGATCTCGCGGCGGGCGATTGGGCCAGACTGCTGGTGATGGCGCGGCGCCATCGGCTCGGGCCTCTGCTTCATTGGCGCCTGGGCGAGGACCCGCTTGCCAAAGGGGTTCCCAAGCCGTTCGCCGAGGCGATTGCCGCCAATTTCGCGAAGCACTCGCGGCGCGTGGCGGAGCTGCAAGCGGAAGTCTCGCGCATTCAGCGCATCATGCGTGAGAACGAAATACCTGCCGTCTTCCTGCGTGGGGCGTTTCTTGCCTTCCATGTTTATCGTCAGCCAGGCCTGCGGCCCTTGCGCGATCTCGACGTGCTGGTGCCGGAGGAAGAGGCGCAGGCGGCGTCGAATGCGCTGCGGACTTCAATGTTGCGCCGCCCCGGGCGGCCTGCCGACCAGCCGGGATTGCGGATCGATGTTGAATTCCACACGCGGTTGATGGATCAGTCACGCCGCTTTGATCCGGCCTTTGATGCCGGCACCTGGAATCGATTGATCAGCAGAGTGGTTGCGGAGGAGGAGGTCTGGTACCTCTCGCCCGAGGACCAACTCCTACACCTCATCCAGCATGCGCTGCACGATGATCCGCGCAACAGTCATCCCATTGTGTTGACGGATATCGCACAACTCGTGACCCAGACGGGAATCAACTGGGTGCGCTTCTGGCAGCTTGCGCTGCCGGGCACCTGGCTGAATGGCTGCTGGCTGCTGCTGAACCTCGCCCGGCATTTCTATCCTTCCATGAGCATCCAACCACCCGAAGGTACTGAGCTCGCGCCGTTGCCCGCGGACCTGGGTACGGTGGCCGCGACCCTGACACTGGGAGAGGCGCAAGAGCGTCAGGACCTCGCCCGCCAACTCAAGTTACAGGTGCGCAACGGGCCGCTGCAGTTTGTCAGGGAGCTGCTCGGACAGAGGCGCAGGACGGTCGATGTCCTGTCATGAACTGCGGCGATGCCGTTGATCGTCCCAGTCCGGGGGTGGTTCCTGGTTACCGTCCGGAAATGACCCGGGGAGAAATTTCTCCAGGCACACATCGAGCTCGTTGCTGTCGATTGGCTTTGTCAGGTAGTCGTCCATGCCCGCCGCGAAGCACTTCTGATCCGCTCCTTTCATGGCATGCGCGGTCAGGGCAACGATGGGAATGCGGCGGGTGCCACCCTCGAGGCGCCGTATTTCGCGAGTTGCTTCGTAACCGTCCATTTCGGGCATCTGGCAGTCCATCAGAATCAGATCGTAGGTTCCGCTCTTGAAGTGGGCCACAGCCGCGGCTCCGTCCTGCACCACTGTCACGCGGTAGTTGAGCCTTTCCAACAGCCGCACGGCGACCTTCTGATTCACGACATTGTCTTCGGCGAGCAGAATCCGATTCTGCATGTGGGCGCGCTGCGTCCGCAGCGCGTGGCGCGTAATGATCGGCTGGGCTCTGGTTCTCCAGGTGTCAGAGTCAGAAGCGAGCGCCAACATCAGGCACTCGGTCAGATCCCGCTGTGCGACGGGCTTCAGCAGGTAGCCGGCAAAGCCGATGTCGGCAAACAGTTGGCCCTCGCCACGCTGGCCGGATGAAGTCAGGAGAATCAGGCGGGTCGACTCCAGGGCTTCATCATTGAGGATGATGCGGCCCAACTCGGCGCCGCCACAATCCGGCATCTGGTGATCGAGCAGGGCGGCATCGAAAGGCCGGGCCGCGGCGGCCGCCTGTCGCATCAACATCAGGGCTTCGCCCGCGGACCCCGCCGAGACCGGATCGACACCACATTGGAGCAGTTGCCCCATGAGCACCTTGCGGTTGGTCGCATTGTCATCGACCAGGATGACCCGCTGGCCCGCCAGTTCGGCCGGTGGCGTGTTGTAGGCTGGCGCAGGTTGCGAGGCCGGGCCGAACCACGCCGTGAACCAGAAGGTTGAGCCCACGCCGGGCGAGCTCTCGACGCCGGACTCTCCGTCCATCAACTCCGCCAGCCGCCGTACGATCGACAGCCCCAGTCCGGTGCCGCCGAATTTTCGCGTGGTGGATGCATCGACCTGGCTGAAGGGAGTAAACAAGGTCTTCTGGCGTTCGAGCGGAATTCCCATGCCCGTGTCACGGACCTCGCAGCGGACATGCGTGCCGCGCGGCAGGCTTTCGAGGACTCTGATCTCCAGCGCGACTTCGCCGGCGCGCGTGAACTTGATGGCGTTACCCGCAAGATTCAGCAGGATCTGCCGGACCCGGCCGGCGTCTGCACATACGAGCGGCGGCAACAACGGATCGATCTGTGCCGTGAGTTCCAGGCCCTTTGCATGGGCCTGGATGGAGAGCAGGCGGGCGGCATCCTCGAATGTCTCCCGCAGATCGACTTCCAACAGCTCCAACTCCAACTTGCCGGCCTCGACTTTCGAGAAGTCGAGAATATCGTTGATCACGGTCAGGAGTGCGTTGCCGCTGTCGCGGATGCTTTCCGCGTAATCGCGCTGCATCGAATCGAGCGGCGTGTCGAGCAACAGCTCCGACATCCCGATGACTCCGTTCATGGGCGTGCGGATCTCGTGACTCATGTTGGCCAGGAAATCGCTCTTCGCGCGGTTACCCGCTTCAGCGGCCTGCTTGGCATCCTCACGCTCCTTCTCGGCCAGCTTGCGCCCGGTTACGTCGTGAATGAAAGCGGCATAGGAGGTCTGTCCATTGAGCTCAACGGCGGAAAGCGCCATTTCCGCCGGAAATTCCTGGCCGGTGCGATGACGGGCGGTGACCTCGATGCGATGTGTCCGTGGAGCATCCTCTGCGCGCAAGGACGGATCGAACAGGTTGCGCAGTGCACGATTGCCGTCGGAAGACTCGTCCAGCACGATGACCGCCTCGAGTCTCAGGCCCAGTGCCTCCAGGTGCGACCAGCCAAAAGCCTGCTCCGCCTGGGCATTCCAGTCGGTAATGATTCCGTTGGTGTCGAGCTCCACAAAGGCATCCGGTGCGGTCTCGACAATCGTGCGGAAGCGCTGTTCGCTCGATTGCAACGCGAGCGATTGAGTGGAGAAGCGCCGATCGATGCTGGATGTCACGAAGACCAGTCCCAGCAGAATGAGAGCGATGCCCGTGATGGCGAGTATTCCCAGGTCTGAAATACCCACGGCATGCGACAGATCGACGCGGTCGGCCGGCATCTCCACGAACGCAACCGCTGCCATGCCCACGTAGTGCATGATCGTGATGGCGGCGCCCATGGTGATGGCCGTTCCGGCCTTGTACCAGCTCCAGCCGCTGGCGCCCCTGAAAATAAAGGACATCTGCAGGGCGGCAAAGGCGATGATGACCGCCAGGATGATGGACAGCCAGACCCCGAGCGGTGAGTAGTCGCACATCGCGGGCAGACGCATGGCCTCCATCCCGATGTAATGCATCGCCGCAATCCCGCCGCCCATGAAGAGCGATCCGATGACTGTCTGCGACATCGTCATGGTTTCACGGCTCACCACGAAGAGGGCGGCCCATGAAGCGGCGGCCGCCGCCAGCAGAGAAACCAACACGGTCGGCCAGTCATACAGCACTTCTACGGGAAGTTGGAATGCCAGCATGCCGATGTAATGCATCGACCAGATCCCGGTGCCCATGGCGGTTGCCCCGCCGGTGAGCCACCAGATGCGTGACATCCCGCGTGCAAGCGTCACCCGGCCGGCGAGATCGAGCGCGGCGCCCGCCGCCAGAATGGCGATGAGTACCGACACGACGACCAGGCGTGTGTCATAGGTGCCGGTGAGAACAGCTGGCACTGAGTCCATGTTGCGCATCTTCCGCCACGGCGCGAGTGCCGATACTCTATTGTTGGATGTTATTTAACAACTTACAACACATGAGCACTGCAGCATGCGCGCTTGTGCGGTGCGCTAGAAGGGCAGCTCGCCCTGGCGGCCGTCGCCGACCACTGTGTCAAAATCGAGCCCGAGCGTTGCCAGGACGGGCTCGGCCACGGGGCGGATCTGCTTGCTCACGTAGTGCTCGCGATCCGGTGGATGTTGAATATTGTCGGTTGGCTCGGGGCCGCCCGTGGTCATGATGTACTCGATGACCTTCCTGCCCGGTGTGCCGCCCGCGGATCGCGGCGATTTGCGCGCCGCGGCCACGTGCGGCGGCGTGGTGGCTGTGTAGTTTTCCGCGCCTTTTCGCAAGCTTTTTCGATACACGAGCAGCTTGTCCATGGCGCCGTCGCGGACCGTTTTCACGATGTCGGCCAGGTAAACGTCGACGGGCTGGTCGGTAAAGAGCCGTTGATACAGCTCCCGCTGGACTCGTTTCGCAAGCGCGGTCCAATCGCTGCGGACAACTTCCATCCCCACGAATTCAACGGTGGCCTGATCACCTTTGCGCACGAGGCCGGCGTAGCGTTTGCTCGCACCGCGGGTGCTGTGGCGGGCATGGGGGAGGATCAGCCGCAGATAGGTCTTCTCAAACTCCAGCTCCAGGCGGCTCTGCACTTGCCACCGATCGCGGATATACCTCGTGAGCTCCTCATTGAGCTTGGCGGCGAGTTGCGGTCCCTGTTCCGGAGAGGGCGGATCGATGCTGCCCGAGCCCACGAACAGGCTGTCCGTATCGCCGTACAGAACGCGAAAACCCGCATTCTCAAACCAGCGCTTGGACCATAGGAGCATTTCCCGCCCCGAACCGGTGATGGAGTTGGCCAGCGCCGGGTTGTAGAAACGGCAGGCGCTGGTGCCCAGGACGCCATAAAAAGAATTCATGAGAATCTTGATGGATTGCGCGGCGACGGAGTCACCGGCCTGCTTGGCCGCTTCGCGCCGGGGAAACAGGTCATCCAGGATGCCCGGGAGAATGGCTGGAGCTCGTTTGAATGAGCCCCCGGGAGTCTCTATCAGGTCGTCGCCGGCCGTTGGAGTCTCAACATAGGACAAAGGGTCGATGTTGAACGTGCGGATGATGTTGGGGTACAGACTCTTGAAGTCGAATACCCACACATTGCGGTGCAGGCCCGCAACGGGCTCGAGGACGTGGCCACCCTGCTGAGCGGCAAACACCCGCGAATCATCGGACCGGACAGTCGGAGCGACGATTCCGCGCTTTTCCAACTCACTCAGATAGACGAAATCGAATGAGGCAATACTGGCAGCGACCCGATCGGGCGTCATCCCGGCAAGTTGACTGCGTGCAAATGCCAATCTGATGAGGTCCAGCTTGCCTACGATGTCGAAGGCGAGGCGGGCATCGGTGCGGGCGTAGAGAGCAAAGGCCGGGAGGTTGTGCCGGTAGTTGTGGATGATTTCGGCCAGGCGATCCTTTGCGTTGGATTCGATTGCCTTGCCTTCGCCGAGAACCTCGCGGGCGACCGCGTCCAATGAGTAGTCCTCCATGCGGACGAATGCGCCGCGCAGGAGATCGATGCCATCGAGAACCAGTCGGCCGGGGATCGTGGCCTGGCCGCTGCCAAAGTAACCCTCGGCGCGTCGGATGCGAATCTCGCCGACGTCGCGGCCCAGGACAAACGGATGGCGCAGCCGTGTTGCAATCCGCTGCAGTACCGTGAAATCGAAGTCGATCGTGTTCCAGCCGGTAAACACGTCGGGATCGAGCTCTTTTACGCGATCACAGAAGGCGGTGAGGGCCGCGCTCTCATCAACACAGCAAATGGCCTTTTCAGGCATGGGCCGGCCGCTGCCATCGACAATCAGAACTTCGTCGATGTTGGGGCCATACAGGGAGATGGCCAGCAGGCGCTCGGCTTTGGGATCGGTTTCAATGTCGAAGGACAGTACCCTGGGCTCTATCTTTACTCGTGCGGGAGTGAGTTGCGGGTTGTCGAAGATGAGGCTGAGACCCGAGCCTTCATCTGAACCAGGGATGGCGGTGCCTTCGATGACACATGCGCCTTTGATACCGCGCTCGATCAGATAACGGACCGGGAAGCGGACGTCCGCTTCAAAGGTGTCGATGCCGCTGGCATGGAGCCGATCACGTATCGTGGGCACATCGGAGGGAACAGCGACCCCGATGCGGGACACCGGGGATCCCCCGAAGTCGCGCTTGTTTGTGGGTGTTGGCCGGCTGTACCCGGCTGCACCGTTGCTTTCTCCGGTCGCGACCCGGTGGTTCGCAATGGAGTTGGCTCGCTCGACGTCGGACGAGCGGATATAGAACTGCGGTTGTTGTCGGTTGTCGCGGACCAGGAAGGTGCCGCCGTCTTCGAGACGGCCATAGAGATGGATGACGGGGACGCGACGGCCGCCCTGCTGGGTGGCGACGCGGTAGGTGGCTTGGAGGATGACGCCTTTGACAGTTGTCATAGGCTGACACCGAAATGACGCTGCAGGTCGCGTTGGCCACTGCGCGTGACGCGCAGCGCGCGGCTGTCGAGGTCCTGTGTTAGCCACTTGCGCTTAAGTGCAACTTGGAGCAGTGCTGCGCCGAGGGCGCCGGCTATGTGCGGTTTGCGTTCGCTCCAGTCGACGCATCCATATGCGAAGCGGCGGCGCAGCGCTCGCGTTGCTTCAATGTCGATGCCGAACGCAGCGAGCGCGCGTTCACCGGCTGGGGTGATGTCATAGGTGTCTGGCGCCAACACCATCCAGCCGAGCCGCTCGAATCGATCGTGCAACGCCACTGCAATGGTGCCGGCCATGTGGTCGTAACACGTTCGCGCGGCGCGTAAGCGTTGCGGCGTGGTTGATATATATCGATTGTCAGGTCCCACTGCCACTACCATCAGCGCTTCGAGAGCCGCAGCCGTGTGAGCACCTTCCAGGCTGTAGTAACGATGTTTGCCTTGCGCCAGCACGCGGACCAGTCCTCTGTCCTTGAGATGCGTGAGATGAACGCTTGCTGTGGACGGGGACACTTCCGCGACGAGTGCCAGCTCGGTGCTCGTTCTCGCATGTCCGTCGAGCAGGCAATACAAAATGCGCGCGCGAGCCGGCTCTCCAATTGCCGCAGCAATCCTCGATGCCGCCTTCTCGGCGGAAAATTCGACATCCATGCTTTGATCGTAGACGAATTGTTAGCGCCGCACCATTGGCACAATTTCATACATGTGGAGACGCCGTGAAATGCTGTATGCCCTGGCGGCTGCTGGCGCGACGAGTGTCACTGGGGTATCAATGGGGACTGTGGCGACAGAAGCCGTCAGGGCCCCTTCGGGAGGGGCCGTGAAGATTGTCGTATTCATCCGTTATCAGATTGATCCGTACAAGCTCGAGGATTTCCGCAAGTACGCGCAGAACTGGGCCCGCATCATTCCCCGTTGCGGCGGTCACCTGCTCGGTTATTTCATGCCGCACGAAGGCACCAATGACGTTGGCTGGGGCCTGATCGGATTCGATAGCCTCGCGGCCTACGAGGCGTACCGTGCAAAGCTCAAAGCGGATCAGGAAGCGCGGGAGAATTTCAGCCTGGCATTCAACAACCGCGTGATTCTCAGAGAAGAGCGGAGTTTCCTGGAGGCGGTCTGAGGGCGTAAACTGCTGCGCATCCCCCTTCTCGGAGACAGCGCATGAAATCGATACGTTCAGTCCTCGCCCTGGTCGCATTGCTCGCAGTGAGCGGCGTCGCTTCTGCAAACAAGTACGTCGACACCATCGCGCTGTTCAAGAAATCGGGGGAGAGCGCGGATTTCTTCAACACCGCTTACGGCTATGCGGTGTTTCCAACGATCGGGAAGGGTGGCTTCGTCGTCGGTGGCGCTCATGGGTCCGGCCATGTGTACGAGAAGGGTAAGTACATCGGCAATACTTCGATGACTCAACTCAGCGTGGGATTCCAGGCTGGCGGCCAGGCGTACAGCCAGATCGTCTTCTTTGAAGACAAGCGGGCGCTCGAAGAGTTCTGCAATGGGAATTTTGAATTCGAAGCGGGCGTCAGTGCGGTGGCGATTACCGCGGCCGCGGGTGGCACCGCCGGAACGACCGGCGCCAGTGCTGGCGCCAGCGGTTACAAGAATAACGCCACCACCGTCGGTAGCGCCTATTACAAAGGAATGGCCATTTTCACGATCGTGAAGGGCGGTGCCATGTACCAGGCGACCGTGGCGGGGCAGAAGTTTACCTTCGATCCCGTCAAGACGAACCCGGACAAGGAATAACCAACACTGCCTGACCGCTGCCGGCTGTTGTTAGAGCCGGTTGCGCTGATCGTTCGGCTGTCGCGCGTATGGCAGCCACCGGCCGCTGTGCCGCGCCGGCGCCACGGACTCTACTGCGCTTCGGGTTGCGTTTGCGCGGCGACGGCTGTTGGCGTGATTTCCGGCAGGAGCGTCGCCAAGCGCGGCGGTTCGGCGTCGCGGACCCATGCAAATGCGACTATGTGCTCGACGATACGCTGCACGTAGTTGCGCGTCTCGCCGTAAGGGATGTTCTCAATCCACACGTCGGCGTCCATTGTTCGCGTGGGTGCCCAGCGGGCGACGGGGATTGCGCCGGCGTTGTACGCCGCCAGCGTCAGGCCGAGTTGCCCATACTTATCCAGCAGGTCTCGCAGGTGTGCGGCTCCCCGCTGCACATCCATCGGTGGGTCGAAAGTTCCATTGTCGGGTACCGGCAGGTGCCACCGCTTCGCAACGGCGATGGCAGTATTCGGTGTCATTTGCATCAGGCCGCGCGCACCAGCACGTGATACAGCGTCATCGCGGAACAGGCTTTCCTGGCGCATCACTGCGAGGATCCAGTCCTGCGGAACCTGTGTCAGCTTACTGGCTTCAGCGACCGCCGACGTAAATGGCCGCGGGTATCGCAAACGAACGTCATCAAACTCACCCACTTGGGCAAGTGTGACGATTGACTGCGAGTACCAACCCCAGCGCGCTGCCAGATGCGCTGCCTGCAATTTCAGGGCGTTGTCAGCGGATCCGAACACCACTGCCCATTCCAGCATGGCTTCGTCGTCCAGTCCGCAGTCGAATAGCGCGTGCGCGCGAATCAACCCCGGTTGTGCGGCCATCGCTTTCTGTAGTGTCTCGTCGTTAAAGGACGCCTTCGCGTTCAACACGTAGCCGTGATGTATCCGATCCGCAGCGAGGTAGCCGTAGAAGTCGCGCAGTTCAGCCAGTTCTGCATAGAGTGGGGCGGCTGCTTCGCTTCCTTGCGTAGCGGCGATGGAGCGGGCGCGCCAATAGCGCCACCGTGGTTGCGACAGTTGCGTTGGCGGCATCGTGTCGATCCACGCCAGAGCTTTTTGGTAGTCACCCGCCCAGAGGGCCGCGCGCACGCGCCATTCGCGAACGTCGTTATCGACCGAGCTTTCAGGCAGCAGATCGAACGCGGCGATCGCAGCTGAGTCACGCCCGAAAGCGGCACCCATAGCAGCTATCCGCTGCAATTTCGTCTGCATCACCGGCGTCATATCCGGCCGAGCGAGCAGCTTTGGCAGCAGAGCGAGCGCGGTTGTCGAGTCGGCACGCGCAAGGTGATCGAACCCCGCCGCAAGTGCCGCCGGTTCGACCGGCGTCATTGGGGTGGAGGCGAGGGTGGTAAGCGCCGCCTTGGAGGAATCCAACAGCTGCGCCCACTGCAGCAATGGTGCGGCCCGATCCGGTGGAACATCGACGACAAACTCGCGCGCCAGCTTCGCGTTGTCGGCTGCTAGCGCAGCGCGTGTGCGCGCTTCGGCAAGGTCCGGAGTGATGACGTTCTGCTGGCGCAGCCACGCAAATACAGGGTCACACTCAGGCGGCTGCTTCTGCGCCATGCTCCAGCGTGTCAACGCCTCAGCGGCGATAGCCTGCGCGGTGGCATTCGCTTGCGCCACAGCGCCAGGGGCGTTCGAGCTCGCTTGAGCCCCCGCGCCGGAGCCGGGTGAGCTTGTTTGAGCTGCAGCGCCATGGGCGGCTTGGCCTGCCGCTACAGCCCCGGCCGTTTGCACGGCAGCGGTGCCCTGCGCTCCTGGGACATCGGCGAGGGCTGCTATCTTGCCTTGCAGGCGGGCGCAGATCAGCGCCGGCGTGCTCACGTCGGTAGCGCGCGGCATGAACCAGTCCCATTTGCGGCGGCTGGCGAGACTGATCAGCCAATCATTGCGCAGGTTGCGAGCGACAGGCTCCCCCGCATGCGCTTCGAGAAAAGCGTTGATTGCCGTGTCCACATCATCGCCGGGCTTCTGTTCGAGGTCACGGCGAAAGCGCGCAACGAGCAGATAGTCGTAGATCGCGTACGATTTCAGCGCCGGAGAGTCCGGTTGATCGGGCTGATGTTGGCGGATGCGTTGGATGGCCGCCTTGAATTCAGCCTGAACGGCTGCCTCGTTGATTTTGGGCGCGGATTTGCCGCCCACGAGCAGAGGGACGGCGACCAATATGAACAAAACGGCGGGGAGACCGTAGCGGAAAAACCTCAACATAGCCCGCAGTTTACACTGCGAAGACGCTCCGTATCGACCGCAGCGGCCGTGTGTCGAACGAAGCCGCTCCGCGCGCTGGTTTTACAGACGCGGAGCGGCAATCAATTCATCAGCGCCGGAGACTCAGCGATAGCCGCGTGAGTCTCGCTCGGACTCCTTTTGAGCGTCCTTCACAGCACTCTTGGCCTTCTCGGTGACGTCACCCACCTTCGCCTGGGCAGCGCCCAGGTTCTTGTTGATGGCACCCTTCGCCTCCTGCGTGTGATTCCCGGTCACGCGTCCCGCGACTTCCTGGACCTTTCCAGCACCTTCCTTCAAACGACCGTCAACCTGATCTTTATTAATGCCCATGTGTGCCTCCTTTAGCGCAGGACCCAAGCTTAAAAGGGCCTCCGATTTGAGGCTGTAAGACTGCAGGCATAATGACGTAGGACCCGGACCCCGCCGCGTTGGATTCCAGACCCCACTGGCCCTTCATCCAGCTATCGAGGCCGTTGCCCTCGATTTCTTGGAAAGACCGTGCGGGATTGCTCACTGCGTTGAAGCCTCATCGACACCCTGCGCGAAGTTGGGGGAGAATTCAGCACATGAGCAGCGCAGACACAGACCTCGAGCGGGAATACAACCCCCGGGTACAGGTACCGGAGTACTCATCGTATTTCGCCCGTTGGAAGGACTCCGCGCAGGAGGTTCGCCGTACACTCGACGTCCGGCCGGATCTGCGGTACGGCTTGTTGCCGGCCGAACGGCTCGATTACTTTCCGGCCGCCGGCACCGGCAACCCGCTGTTGATCTTCGTTCACGGCGGCTACTGGCGGACACTCGACAAGAACGACTTCTCGTGGGTGGCGCCGCCTTATGTTGCCTGCGGCATTTCCGTGGCGGTGATCAACTACGGGTTGTTGCCGGGGACCCCGCTTCTGATGATTGTCGAGCAGGTGCGGCGCGCCTGCGCCTGGCTGCATCACAACCATCAGGCACTGGAAATTGATCCAGAACAGATTGTCTGCAGCGGACATTCCGCGGGTGGCCACCTGACGGCCATGATGTTGGCCACGGACTGGCCCGGTGTCTGGCCCGAGTTTCCGCAGAGACTTTTGTCGGGTGCTGTTGCCATCAGCGGGCTGTTTGATCTGGAGCCGCTGACACGAGCGGAATTCCTGCGCAATGACCTGCGCCTCGACCCGGTGCTCGCACGAGCTCTTTCGCCTGCCTACCTGCCATGGCGAAACGATGTCTCCATGGTCCGGGCGGTCGGCGCCGAGGAGTCGGCCGAGTTTCATCGGCAGTCAACTTTGATGGGGGCTCACTGGCCGCTTGCGTGCGAGCGTGAGCTCATTGACGTGCCCGGTTGCAATCACCTGTCCGTCTGTGATGCCTTCGCTGACTCGAAATCGGAGTTGTTTCTCGCGACCAGAGTTCTGCTGTCGCGGTGAGTCATATCGGCCCTGCCATGGCGCTCATGTCAGTCCGGCGCCTATGTGGAGAGTTGCCTCGTCGAAAGCCTTGCGCAGGGCATCGGCCGCCGCGCTGAGCTCGCAGATGGGGGCGGTCATTGCCTCGGATTCAATGTTGGCGGCAATAGCTGCCAGGCGATGTGCATACACGTGGCTGCCGCCACTCCTGATCTTGTGTGCCAGGAGCCGGATGCGCGAGCGTTCGCCAGCGGCAATCGCGCCATCGATCTCATCGAGTCCCTGGCTCGTCGTCGTCACGAAGGTCTGACAGAGGCCGCGCACAAATGCCGTATCCCCCGAGAATTTCGCATGCAGGGTCATCAAGTCAACAGGGTCGTTGAGTTGTGCGCCGGGCCCGGTGATGGATTCGAGCGCGCTGCGCGCCAAGCCGAAGCGGTCGAGGACCTGCCGCAGTCGCGAAATATCCAGCGGTTTGGTCAATAAGCCATTCATGCCCGCCGCAGTGCAGCGAGCCAACTCATTTGCGGCCGATTTGGCCGTCAGCGCAAGAATCGGGACATGGTGTCCGGGACGTTCCTGTTTGCGGATCTCCTGGGTTGCCTGCAGCCCGTCCATGTGGGGCATCTGCAGGTCCATCAACACGAGCCCGAACTCCTGCCGCGCGCACGCAGCTACCGCAGCATGGCCGTCCTCGGCAACCACGACGTTGCAGCCCATGGCCTGCAGGTAGTGCCTGGCGACTTGTTGACTGACCACGTTATCTTCGGCGACCAGCACTTTATTCGGCGGGTCTTCGCGGGTTGGCTCCGCGGCAACCGCATTTGCATCGCTGACTGGCCCACCGCCGTCCGCGTCGATGCGTTTGAGCATGAGTGATCCGGAAATTTGACTTAGCGTCTCATGGTGGCCTGACCGGGCAGTTGCAGACACGGACGTCTTTCACAGATCTGCAGCACTCCGCTGTAAATTGTGTGTGCTGCAACCCAACATCGGTACTGCGCTGCAGCGCTGTTTGGAGCGAGTGCAGCAGGCTCAGCAGGCCGTGCGAAACCTTGCGCAGCCGTGCTCAGCCGTGCGGAGCCGTGCTTTCAGCAGGATCTATTCGCGTGCTCGGCGCGGCTTCCTGAGCAGGTACGTGTCCATGATCCAGCCTTTGCGGCGGCGCTGCGTCTCCCGTGTTTGCTCGATCGCCGTTGCTACGTTTTTAACCTTGCCCCGCAGAAGAATTTCATCGGGTGTGCCGAGATACGCGCCCCAGTAGATCTCCGTGTCCTCATCGTTGATTGTGTTGAAGGCGCATTCGCCGTCCAACATGACCACTGTGTCGGCCGTTGGAGGGTTGGCCGCGAGCAGGCGTCCTGTCGTGATATGAACAGGGGCACCTATCTGGTTCAGTGGGATTCTGTGGCTCGCTGTCAAAGCCTGGATGGCGGTAATGCCGGGGATGACTTCGAATTCCAGGTTCAGTGCTTCGAGGATGCGAATCGTACTGTCATAGAGCGAAGGATCGCCCCAGACCAGGAAAGCGCCCGTGTCATCGGGTCGCAGGTGCTCCTCGAACAGCGATTTATAGAGTGCAGCGCGCTGCTCGTGCCAGGTTGCCACCGCCGCCTGATAGTCGCCTGGATTGCGATCGCGGGCGGGATCGGGAATCTGGACGATGCGGAATTTTCTGTCGGGCGCGTAACGCTCGATGATCTCGCGCCGGAATCCCGCGAGGTCGTCCTTGTCGGCACCCTTGTCCGTGATGAACAACACGTCCGTGTCGTTGATGGCGTTGATTGCCTGGATTGTGATGTGTTCGGGGTGGCCGGCACCGATGCCTATGACTTTGATTCTTCGCATTTCAGGTTGACCGGAAGCGGCGGCGATATTCGGTGGAGTACAGCGAGCTTTCAATGAAGTCCTCGCTGGCGAGCGCCTTGCCGACGAGAATCAGCGCGGTACGCTCCATGGGCTCGTCGGCGAGTTGCGTTTGAATGGTGCTCAGCGTGCCTTTGAGCACTTTTTCGTCGGGCCAGGTGGCACGCATGATCAGTGCTACGGGGCAGTCAGCGCCGTAGTGCGGCAGCAGCTCAGCGCAGACTTTGTCGATTGCATGGATCGCCAGGTGGATGGCCAATGTGGCGCCCGTGCTGGCGAAGGTCGCCAGCTTTTCGCTTTCTGGCATTGCGGACGCTCTGCCTGACACTCGTGTCAGCACCACGCTCTGGGCAACACCCGGCACTGTCAGCTCGCGTTGAAGGAGGGCGCTCGCGGCTGAAAATGCGGGGACGCCGGGTGTCAGAGTGTACGGAATGGCCAGTCGGTCCAGGCGCCGTGTCTGCTCGGCGACGGCGCTGTAGATGGACAGATCCCCGGAGTGAAGCCTTGCCACGTCTTCGGCTGCCGCGTGGGCTTTGACGAACTCCGCTTCAATCTGGTCGAGCGTCATAGGGGCCGTGTCGATGATCCGTGCCCCGGTGGGGCAGTGTGTCAGTACCTCTTGCGGTACTACCGAGCCTGCGTAGAGGCACACGGGGCAGCGGGACAACAGGTCCCTGCCACGGACGGTGATCAGGTCTGCGGCGCCCGGGCCGGCGCCTATGAAGTGGATGGTCATGGGGGTGTTGTGTCCGCGAGGGCGCAGGTTACCGGGCCTACTGCTACTCGGGGTTGCAGAAGGCGAGGTGTTGGGTTGGTTGGCGGTTGGGCGGTTGTGGTGGCTCCGGCGAGGGCAGCAGCTTCGGCCACCGAATGCACGTTCATGGCGGCCATGGACTGAGCCGACCGTGTCACGGTTGCCGGGTTGGCGGCTTCGAGATCGGGCTGGGAGATCGCCAATATGGGCAGGCTTCGCGCAGCCGCCGCGGCTTGGATGCCGGGTTCTGTCGCTTTGGCGGCTGGCGTTGCAATCGCAGTCAGTACTTTGGGTTCTGCAGCCGGGGGCGCAATCGCGGTCAGGCCTTCGCGCCGCGCGGCCGGCTCGCTCGCTGCGCCGTGCAACGCCGCCAGAGCAGCTACGATGGCCGCCTCAACCTGCTCGCCACTAACCCCCGCCCGGCACCCAATTCCAGCAACCATCAGCCCTTCACCCACGTCCACTGCACAATGGGATTGCCGGGTCGCCAACTCGAAAACCGTCCATCCTCGCCGCCCACCGGCCGAGTATGGTGGACTTCCATTCGTGTCAGGGTCCCGCCATGCGCCTCATGAGCCTTCAGCAGTATCGACTCGGTTTCCAACGTAACCGAGTTGACAACCAACCTCCCATCCGAGCGGAGCGCTGACTGCACGGTCTCGATCAACCCCGGTGTCGTTGCTCCGCCACCAATGAAAACAGCGTCAGGTGGCTCGAGACCATCCAGTTCCCGTGGCACGGCACCTTCAACAATCCGCAGATGCGGCACCCCAAAGCTGACAGCGTTGCGTTTGATCCGCGCGACCCGGTCGCTGCGGCGCTCAATGGCGACGGCCGTCAAGGACGGATCGGCCAACATCCATTCAATCGCCACCGATCCCGACCCGGCGCCAATATCCCAAAGGTGCTCCCCATGTCGTGGCGCGAGCGCCGACAGAGTCAGCGCCCGGATCTCCCGCTTTGTGATCTGCCCATCGTGCTCAAACAACTCATCCGGCAGGCCAACCACCCACGGAATGATCCGCGCGCCCGGGCTGGCAACGACCTCGATGGCGACAGTATTGAGTGCGTCAATCAGCTCCAGGTTGAACCCGTTGGCGCGGGCCGAGCGCACCCGCTCCCGGGGTCCGCCCAGCGCTTCCAACACCGTGACCGTGGACTCACCGAAACCGGTAGCACACAACAGATCAGTAATCGCGCCGGGCGACTCCGCTCCCGATGTCAGTGCCAGAATCCGTGCTCCAGGGTGCAGATGGGGGCGAATCAAATCGAGCGGCCGCCCGCACAGTGACAGCAGCCGGATTCGCGGCAGCGCCCACAGCAATCGCGACGCAGCGAGCGTAAATGCCGACACCGCTGGGACAGCAATAGTCTCCTCCGGCGCAACCACCCGCGCCAGGAGACTCCCCACCCCGTGTTGAAAAGGGTCCCCCGACGCCAGTACGCAGACAGGGCGACCCCTGCAGGCCACTACTTCCTCCACAGACCGTTCGAACGGACTCTCCCAAGCCCGCGTGACTCCATGAATCAGAGGGGCAGCCAGCGCCAGGTGTCGCGCGCCGCCAAACACAAATTCGGCGTCCTCAATGAGACCGCGGGCGAGCTCACCCAGGCCTTCGATCCCATCCTCGCCGATGCCGACAATTGACAGCCACCGGGTCGGTTTATCTATGTTAGTGTTATCGGCCATGCAACCAAACGTCCTGATCCTGGGAGGCACAACCGAGGCGCGCGAGCTGGCCACGGCCCTTTCCGGGCGGCCGTTTGCCACAACGGTCTCTCTGGCTGGCCGGACCGCTGCCCCGGCCGCGCAGGCCGCCCCCGTGAGGGTCGGCGGATTCGGCGGCGCCGCGGGCCTTGCGGACTATCTGCGTTCCAACAAAATCGACTTCCTGATAGACGCCACGCATCCGTACGCGGAGGTGATTTCCGCGAACGCGGCGTTGGCTGCCGCACAAACGTGTACTCCGCTCCTCGGCCTGCGTCGGCCGCCGTGGCAAGCAGTCGACGGTGATTTTTGGGTTGAAGTCGCAGGCTCCGAGGGTGCCGTGCGTGCATTGGGCCGCAGCCCGAGACGAGTTTTCCTCGCAGTCGGACGTCAGGAGTTGAGTCCTTTCTGCAGTGCTCCACAACATCATTACTTCATCCGAAGTGTTGATCCCGTAGATCCGCCGCTCGACGTCCCGCATGCAACCTACATTCTGGCGCGCGGGCCGTTTACCGAGCCTGCGGATCGCGCACTGTTGGAGTCGAACTCCATCAACGCGATCGTCGCCAAGAACAGCGGCGGGGACGCCACGTACAGCAAGATTACGGCAGCCAGGTCGCTCGGTATACCTGTATTCATGTTCAAGCGGCCGCCCGTGCCGGACTGTCCCTCCGTGGCAACGGTCGGTGAGGCTGTCGACTGGCTCTATCAAGCCGCGGGCCTCGAAGTTCCACGAGGCGTATAAACGAGCGGAGTTGTTCCTGGACGTTCCACCAGGCGCGTTTCGGCTGAACCAATGATGACGCAGGTGGCCATGTCGGTGTTCCCGCCCTGAGCTTGCGCAAGTTGAGTGATTGCAATTCGTTCATCGGGACGTCCAACAGCGCGGCCGAACACAACCGGCGTCGTACCTGGCAGGACCCCTCTCAGCTTTTCAAAGGCGTGGTCGAGCTGCCATGGACGGGCGCGCGAGATCGGATTGTAGAGAGCGATGACGAAGCCGGCGGTCGCCGCCAGCTCCAGACGCCGTTCCACTGTTGACCACGGCTTGAGGTTGTCGGACAGTGATATGGCGCAGAAGTCGTGGCCCAACGGAGCGCCGACCCGCGCTGCGACTGCCATCATCGCGCTGACGCCGGGGATGATTGCGATATCCACCTGGCGCCATTGCCCGGGGCTTTTTTCCAAGGCTTCGCATACGGCAGCAGCCATTCCAAACACGCCCGGGTCTCCGCCGGAAACGACTGCGACCGTCTTTCCGTCGGTGGCCGCCCTCAATGCTTCTTCAGCGCGTTGGATTTCCTGTCGGTTGTCTGATGCGTGTTTCTGTTGTCCGGCTCGCTCCGGAATCCGATCGATATACGGACCGTATCCGAATACATCGCTCGCGTTTCGTACTGCTTCCTCGGCTTCGGGTGTCAGTTGACTCGCATTGCCGGGCCCGAGGCCGACGACGTACAGCTTGCCTGTCATGTCTGCCACCAGCGGTTGGTTACCAACACGATGGCGAAGTAGGGCGCGGAATCATCAGTCTTTTCCGGCAGAGGCATCAGACGTTCGTTGTGCATGGTGCCGCGCTCGACGTAGATCGCCTGTTCCAGACGACCGCTCTCGATGAGTGCGCGACGCACTTTCGGCAGGTTGCGGCCGAGCTTCATGATGACCGTGGGCTCGTTTTTCCGGAGCCGCTGGATGAGTGTTTCCTGGTCGAGCGTGCCGGGCACCACCGTCAGCACGTCATCGCCTTGGACAATGGGCAGGCCCGCGGCCGACCAACATCCTGACATGGCCGTCACTCCGGGGATGACCTCGGTGCGAAACCGACTCATCAGGCGGATATGGATGTGCATGTAGGAACCGAAGAACAACGGGTCCCCTTCAGAGAGCACGGCCACCGTTCTACCCGCTTCGAGATCCTGCTCGAGTTGCGCAGCCGAGTCGTCAAAGAATCGGTCGATGGCTGTGCGGTAGGCGGCTTCACTGGTGGGGTGTTCCGTGGTAACGGGATACAAGAGCTGGATTTCGCGGATGCCGGATTTCAGGTACCTGGCGGCCGTTGCCCTTGCGTTGCTCGGGTGACCCGCCTTCGCGAAGTGTGCGACGACGTCGGCGTTTTCCAGCGCGCGCACGGCCTTTAGTGTCATCAGCTCGGGATCACCCGGGCCGACGCCTACGCCGATGAGTAGTCCCTGGTCACGCTTGGTGGCCACGCCAAGGGGCGCTGTAGACGCGTGTGGACCGTCGTCGCCGCCATTTCCGCTTGCGGTGCTGTTGCCGCTAGTGCTCACAGCCCTGGCCTCGCCAATGCGTTGATTGCCGCGGCTGCCATGGCACTGCCTCCCAGGCGGCCACGCACGACCATAAATGGAACGCCCCGCGAATGACTCATCAGTTCGTCTTTCGATTCCGCTGCCCCGACAAATCCAACTGGTGCGCCCACGATCGCCGCCGGCGTCGGTGCGCCGGCATCGATCATTTCCAACAGCCGAAACAACGCCGTCGGTGCGTTGCCGATGGCGACGACTGCTCCCTCGAGCTTGTCGATCCACAATTCCAATGCCGCCGCCGACCGCGTCGTCCCGAGCTGTTCGGCCAGGTCCGGCACCTTGCTGTCCCGCAACGTGCAAACCACCTCGTTACGGCCAGGCAGTCGAGCTCGCGTGACCCCGTGCGCTACCATTTCAGCGTCACACAAAATCGGCGCGCCCGCTTGCAGTGCGCCCCTGGCCGCCTCAACGAACCCATCGCCAAACACCATCTGCCGGCTGGCTTCAACCAACCCGCACGCATGAATCATTCTCACCACAACGTCCGCCTCAGCGGATGAGAAGCCGGAAAGGTCCGCTTCTGAACGAATGATGGCGAAGGACCGGCGATAGATCTCGGTCCCGTCTTTGATGTAGTCAACCATGGCGAATCTTCATACACAGCCGCTCTATATCAGCGATCAACCCCGCGGATGACACCGTGGCACGTGGCGTGTCGCTGGCACGGCCATTCACGACGACCCGGTCAGGTCCCACAATAGTCACAGCCGCCGGCCCCGGATGCGCGCATCCTTTGCTACACCCCGACAAATGCACGACATTCGAAGTCCCCACGAACAAACGAGCCGCACGCGCTACCTCCGGCGCCAACTCCCGAGTCGGCAACTTGGCCGAGGCGCAGGCGGGAGAACCCGCACAGGCGACAACATGACGCCGGGGGTCTCTGGAGTCGACGATAAAACCCAGTTTCGCGGCACGGTCGCGCAACTGCTCCGCGGCGGCAAATGACAAACCAATAGCCAGCAAAGCTCGGCCGTATGTTGCCCGGATGGCCTGAGCGCCCAGTTCTTCCGCTGACAGCGCAAACCGCCGCATCGCAGGCGCCGTTGTATGACCAAACGCAAGGGCGAACCCGATCGCAAAGGTGCCATCCTTCAATGGAAATGCCCCGATAGGCTCGCAAGCCCGACGAGGGCTCTCGTGTGCTTTACCCCACTTCAATCCGGCGACGACGTCTCTGGCGCGGGCCGTCGGTCCCCAGCTTGCAATGAGGCGCAACAGGTCTTCGACGCAGGCGACCACGCGATTCATGCTGACATACCCGACAAACGAGGCTGATTGCGCGTCGCCGGCGAGTGAGAGCTCGTACAGGAAGTTGGACGTCGCTTCGACGCGAATGTCCGCCGATAGAGAATCGAGATGCAGGTTGCCGCCACCATCCACCAACACGGAAACCTTGGGCCCGAGTCCCTGAAAATCCGGTCGATCCGCTCGTAGGGCAGTCCTCAACTGAGCAACGAGCGGGGTCGAGTCGAACGACTCGCCTGCGTCGAGACTGAGCAGGGGGGACGTGAGGAGTGGGGGAGTATTGTCGGTGCCGATCCCAAAGGATTTGACGATGGCGCTGAAGTTTGGCGCCGACGCCGCCGTCAACCCTCGAACCTGGAGGCTGCCGCGTTGAGTTATTTCAATGATGCCGTTGCCATGAGCTTCCGCGGCATCGCACAGCACTCGGAGCTTTTCAACGGCGATCGGCTCGTTGGAAACGATCCGCGCCAACAATCCATCGCCCGTTTGCAGCGGCGTTGCGAGGGTAGGGCATGCACCTCGAATGTTGGAAGTCGCAGTGCTCACGTGGCGTCCGTGCCATCGGGCAGCTCGCCTTGGAAGTCGAGCGGTGGTACCCGGGCGATCAATCCGCGCTTCAGCGGATCAGGGCGGCCGCGCCACGGCATCAGTCCGTCGGTGGACCCGGCAAACAGACGCGCGCCGGCGATCAGCGTTGGCCCGTCACGTGCGGCGTCCAAGTGTCCGAAAACATAAGTCCAGGCGTTGTCGCGGCGAATAGCCGCACTCAGGCCTCGATTGCAATTTCCCAGGCAGCGGACTCGCTCAACTTTGATTCCGGGCTCCGCGCCCAATGCATGAGATGTCGCTTCCGCGAGCGCCAGACCTCTGCGAGGAGCGTCGGCAGGATCGGTGGGGGTACGGCAAGTAATGCAAACCAACACCGTGGTTCGATCGTCAGCCGATATTGTGGTCACCCGCATGCTCCTCTTGCCGAGGCACCCCGCCCGGCACGCGCACCGATCGACGGCAGGTTTCCTGGCTCGCGGGTCAGTGCGCTTCGCCGCCTTCCCGAGCCGTCCTTGGAGACAGCCTCAGTGGCGTATGGCAAGCGCTCGCCGCTTACAGTTGCGGGGGCAGCGTGGTTTTGTCCCGAGGTCACTCGACCGCGATCCGTACCACATTCCCTCTTCGCTCTCTCGCGAGAGACCATCAATCAGATCCGCCAGTACACATTTGCGACCCCGGCTTGTCAATGGTCGCGCCGCCGAGCGCAGGCTAGTATGTCCGTATACCCGAGGAGTTACGGTGAGCTTAGCATCTGCCCGCATACGCCTTCTTTTAGCGGCCATTGCGGCCGGTGATCCCGCGTGGGCTGCGTGGCAGGCCGATAAGGACGCGAGCCCTCAGGCCGCGCGGATCGTGCTGCAACGGGTGTCCCGCAAGTCCGGCCCCGAGCCTGCGGTGGGTCTCGGCTACGGCGAGACACTTCGCTGGTTCGGGCCAATCGCCGACGCTGCGGCGCGCGGGCTGATCATTGAGTACGCAGAGCGAGTGCTGGCAGCGGGTGCTTTTGTACCGCCCGGGGTGGAGCTGCAGGCGCTTGCATTTGATCCGTCGGCATTGCCTGGCAACGGCAGCGCGGTGGGCATGTCGCCAAACAACGCAGCCGCTGTCGGTGTTTTTCAACCAAGTGCTGCGCCGGGTGCGGCAGTTATGCGCGGGCGTCCGGGCATCCTTCTCCTTTCCCATGCCGAAACGGATCTGCTGGCACTCAATCGCGCGCTCGATGAGCTGCCCCCGGATTTCCCGGCGGTCTCTGGACGCTCGCTCAACGGGGTAACGAACGCCGACGATCTCAGCAGGCTGATGCGCGCCGCGCCTGGCAAGCCGCACATCACAATCGTGCGTGTCCATGGAACTGCTGCCTCAGTGCCAGGGCTCATCGAACTCATAGCTGACGCAGATAAAAATGGCTGGTCCGTTGTTGTGATCAGCGGCATTGGCGCTGATGCCGGCACATTGCCGCGGACGTCTGATATTTCGCATGATCTGGCTGCAGCACTGACTGCGTATTTCATGGCCGGTGGTGTGGGGAACGTCGTCCAAGCCCTGCGCCGGGTAGCCCACGATCTGCTCGGAGTGCCGTCGAAGTTCGAGCCACCTGCGCAAATGCCAGCTCACGGCCTCTATCACCCGGATCTGTTGGTGACCTCCGCAAAGGAGTGGCAGGACCACCAGACGCCGAACAAACCCGTCGGCTTCGTGTTGTTCTACCGAGCGCACGTCCTGAGCGGCAACCTCCAGTTTGTCGATCACCTCGTCCGCGCTCTCGAGTCCCGCGGATTTTCCGCCGTTGGAGTATTCACGAGTTCGCTGCGAGACCGGGATGACTCGGGCGCACCAGCAGCACTGCGCCTCCTCGAGCCGCCTGCGGTCATAGTCAACACTGTCAGCTTCCCCGTGCTGAATCTGACATCGTTGGAGCGGCCTCCGGAAGAAGCGCAGCACACATCGTTTGAAGCGATGGGCGCGCCTATCATCCAAGCGATATGTAGCGGCACCACGCGCGAAGCATGGGTTGAATCGGCACGTGGACTCGGACCAGCAGAAGCCGCAATGAATATCGCGCTTCCGGAGTGTGACGGCCGCATCATCACCGTGCCTGTCTCTTTTAAAGAGAATCACCGCTACGTACCGGACGACGAGCGCGTTGGACGGGTGGCAGATATCGCGTGGCGGTTGGCTGCGCTGCGCTCGACGCCTAATCGTGACAAGCGCGTCGCAATAGTCCTGAGCAACTCCGGCGGAAAAGCGCAGAAGATTGGTGGCGCAGTAGGGTTGGACACGCCGGCGTCGCTGCTACGCTTTCTTTCCGATATGCGCGACGCCGGCTACGACGTTGGTACGCTTCCCTCGTCTTCGGATGAACTGATGTCAATGCTTCTCGCGCGTGGCAGTTATGACGAGAAGTGCCCGCTCGAAGTAGAAAGGGCTTGGCGGATGCCACGTGCTTCCTACACGCATTGGTTTCGTGCTCAGTCGGCTGGCTTCAAGAAAAGCGTTCGCGATGCTTGGGGCGAGCCTACGTTGTCGGGTGCGACGCTCGCGCCACCTTTTTGGCGGGCTGGCAAGAAGTCTGAGCGCGCGCCTTTGCTGGCGTTGCATGAGCCACATACCGACGATGCAGACTATTTGTTCAGTGGCGTGGCATTTGGCAACGTCCTCGTCGCCGTCCAGCCTCCGCGAGGATTCGGCTTCGATCAGGAGACGATGTATCACTCTCCAGATCTTCCGCCGTGCCATCACTACGCGGCCTTTTATCGTTGGTTGGATCAGGGTTGGCGCTCAGATGCAGTGATCCATTTCGGCACCCACGGAACGCTCGAGTGGCTTCCCGGGAAGAGCCTCGCAACATCGGCCGACTGCGCGCCCGACGTGTTGCTCGGTGACATGCCGCTTTTCTACCCTTTCGTGGTGAACAATCCGGGCGAAGGGGCTCAAGCAAAGCGACGCACGCACGCGGTCATTATCGACCACCTGGTACCACCCCTGACGCAGGCCGAAACGTACGGTCCGCTAGCTGCGCTGGCACGCTTGGTCGAGGAGTATTACCGAGCGGAGAGCATGGACCCGTCGAAACTTACCGTGCTCCGCGGTCAGATTTGGGATCTGGTACAGACGGAACGTCTCGACGAAGACCTCAAACAGGTTCGTCGAGAGAGGCACGCTGATCACGTCCATTCGTGGGATGACCGACTGACAGAGCAGGGCGTACCTCGCGGCCTGGAGACGCTCTCCGGCCGAGGCTTCGCCCATCTGCTCGAAGACCTCGATGCCTACCTCTGCGATTTGGGCCGTGCGCAGATCCGCGGCGGCCTACACGTGTTTGGTGTTGCCCCAAGCGGCGATGTACTCGTCGATTTAGTGTTCGCCGTTCTCTACAGCCCCAACGGTGGCGTACCATCGTTGATCGAAGCCGTGACGCAAGCCTGCGGCATTTCCCCAGCCGCATTACGTGATCGCCACGGTGTATGGCCAGAACCACTCGCCCCACCGTTGGTTGCGCACTTGGCGCATCGACCCGAACTTGTCGAGCGTATAAGCGCGGAAAGTCATGGCCAATCCGCCGCTGATGGTGCTACCGGTAGCTCCGTCGCGATTGTGACCGTCGGCCAAGTACGCACGGCGGTTGAGCACGTCGCTCGGGCGTTGCTGGTAGCTTTGTCGAAGCACGGCTTTGCCGTTAACGCCATTGAAGGCACCATGGCCGACTGCGGATTCGCCGCGGCGGCGCCCCCGGCTGCGGCACCCCCGGTTGCGGCGCCCAATGTTGGCCCAATGGCTCGCGACGCACTCCGCGCGACCCTGCAGTTCGCCTGCGAAGTGCTGGCCCCAAGCCTCGCTCACACCACAGACGAAACCCGCAATCTCCTCTCCGCTCTGAACGGCCAGTACGTCCCAGCCGGCCCGTCAGGGGCGCCGAGTCGTGGCATGGCGCACGTGCTGCCCACCGGCCGAAATTTCTACACCGTAGACCCACGTGGGTTGCCAACGCCGGCGGCGTGGACAACTGGCGCCTCGTTAGCTGACGCGGCTCTACGACGATTCTTCGCCGAAGAAAATCGCTGGCCAGAGAGCATTGCGTTGAGCGTGTGGGGTACACCCACCATGCGAACCGGTGGCGATGAAATCGCGCAGGCCTTGGCGCTGCTCGGTGTGAAACCCGTGTGGGAACCTGTCACCCGCCGCACGTGTGGGATCGAAGTAATCCCGCTCGCTGAACTCGGCCATCCGCGCATCGACGTCACGCTTCGCGTGAGCGGTTTCTTCCGCGACGCTTTCCCTGCCTTGATGCAACTGTTCGATGAGGCTGTACAGCGTGTCGTCATGCTCGACGAGCCCACGGAACAAAACTTTCCACGCAAGCATTGGCTGGCCGAAACCTCTGCCTTGATCGCCGAAGGCCACAGTAACGATGGTGCCGCTCGTCGCGCGTCTTACCGTGTATTCAGCTCAAAGCCCGGTGCATACGGCACGGGCGTGATGGACGCTGTGGAAAACCGCTCTTGGCGTGAAACGCACGATCTCGCGGAAGTTATGCTCGCTTGGAGCGGGTGGGCCTATGCCGACACCAATGGCGTCGATGCAGCGGATGCATTCAGACGTAGAATGTCGACGGTAGAGCTCGCCTTGCACAACCGAGACAATCGCGAGCAAGACCTGTTCGACTCCAGCGATCAATTCGAATACCAAGGCGGTTTAGTCGCCGCGGCAACATCCCTGTCCGGTACCCAGCCGCACGCCTACGTAGGCGACTCGTCTGATGCCTCCCGGCCGGAAGTCCGATCGCTGAAGGGAGAGGCCCTTCGTGTTTTCCGCACACGCGTGGTCAACCCCAAATGGCTCGCCGGTATTCAACGTCACGGCTACCGCGGTGGAGTTGAGATAGCGGCTACTGTCGATTCGCTATTCGGATTCGCGGCAACCGCCGGTGTCATCACCGACTGGATGTTCGAAGCGGTAGCCGACAAATACACGCAGGGTGAAATGCGCGAGTTTCTGGAGCGCACCAACCCGTGGGCGCTCAACGCAGTGGTGGAACGTCTGCTGGAGGCGGCACAACGCCAGCTTTGGGCAGCGAAACCAGAGACGCTGGACTCGCTTCGGTCTGTATTATTAGCCAGTGAGGCAATGATCGAAGAGCATGCGGAAGAGCAGGCGTAGGGGACGGTCTGACTGATGGGTGCCGTCGCGAGGCTGGCCCGCAGCGGCGAACCTAGCCGTTGTCGAGATACCCAAAATCCAACGTCTCGATCTTCACCACGCGCCCATCCTCAAACCGGATCTGGCGCATCAGCTTATCGGGCCCGAGGTTGTACAGCCACACTTCGACTGGAATCTCGACCTGCGCTCCCACCGATGCGACCCATTGCCCGTTGACCCAGCCGCCGGAGGCTTGCCGGACAATGGACTTGTGGTCGACCTGGGTGGGATTGCCGCAGAGTGAGGCGACCTTGGCGAGGCTGTCACCCTGGGTGATCAGCCGGTTGCCGCATTCCATGGCCTGCGCGCCCGCATCCCAGGAAAGCGCGAGCAGAATGATCCCTGGCAGAACTCGTTTCATTGCAAACTCAAGCTATCGTTTCCGCATGAAAGATGCAAATTCATCCCTGCTATTGGAAGGGCATCCAGGCACGGGTCGTTCTCACTCGGAACGGCTGGAATCGAAAAAGAGGTAAAATCAGAAGCTTGCCGCAGCCGAACAGGACCGCCGAAGGACCCAGATGAGAGCTGAATATCCGTTTTCCGCCGTCGTCGGCCAGGGCGACCTCAAGCTGGCACTGCTGCTGACCGCCGTCGATCCCACGATCGGGGGCGTGCTCATCAAGGGCGAGCGGGGAACGGCCAAGACCACTATCGCCCGCGGATTGGCGACACTGTTGCCCGCGACTTCCGCTGGCGTGCGGGCGCCGTTCGTCGAGTTGCCTCTGGGCGCGACGGAAGATCGTGTTGTTGGCTCGCTGGATGTGAACAAGGCCCTTCGCGAAGGAGATACCCAGCTCCGTTCCGGCGTGCTCGCTCGTGCGAACGGCGGCGTCCTGTATGTCGACGAGGTCAACCTGTTGCCCGATCATCTCGTCGACCTCCTTCTCGATGCCGCTGCAACGGGATGGGTTACGGTCGAGCGCGACGGCGTATCGGCCGGCGAAGCCGCTCGGTTTGTGTTGGTTGGCACAATGAACCCGGAAGAGGGCGACCTGCGCCCTCAGTTTCTCGATCGATTCGGACTGTCCGTTATCGTGCAAGGGCTCAACACGCAGGAAGAGCGCATGGCGGCAGTCAACAAGCGACTCGAGTTCGATGCAAACCCCGATGCCGTGATTGCCGCCGCGCGGCCCGCGGAAGACTCTTTGCGCACCGCGATTATTGAAGCAAGGGCTCGACTTGTGACATTGCCGGTGACGGCCGCGCATCTGTCAATCGTGACGGCCATCTGCGCAGAACAGTCGTTGGATGGCATCCGCGGCGACCTGGCAATCGTTAAAACCGCGCGTGCCCTCGCTGCTTGGGAACAGGCCACGGAGATCGGCGCCGACCACATCCGGCGCGCCACCGCCTTCGCATTGCCTCACCGCATGCGCCGCCGCCCCCCAACATCAACGTCGTCGCGCAAGCCCCAACCAACACCCCCTCCGTCAGCCAACTACGGCCCCGGTTTTGGCTCGTCGAGCGCCGGCAATCGTTCACCGGCCGACCCGGCCGGCATGGCCGAGGGCGCTCCTGCACCGGCAGCCGGTACCACCTCAACGGCAGCCCGTGGAGCCGCCGTGGCCGGCGCTGTCCCGAGCACGTCCACCAATGCGCCACAACCCCTGGCGATCAACCTCGTCACCGACCTGATCGATCGCGAAAGCTCCGGTCGCCGGGGCACTGGCTCGGTCGCCTCGCGAAGGGCAACTCGGGTGACGCCGTATGATCAAACAGGCACCCTGGCAATCAACGAAACACTGACCGCCGCAGCGGTTCGAGGCAGACGCGTGGGGGAGCGGGGTATCGCGCTCGCGGCCTCGGACCTCATGCAGCATGGCCGCAACGGCCCGGGTCGTAGCTCGGTGTTATTCCTGGTGGATGCCAGCGCCTCCATGGCAACGCAACGGCGCCTGGAGCTGGCCAAAAGCGTGGTGTTGGGTCTCCTGAAGTCAAATTACCAACACCGCGACGAAGTTGCGTTGATGGTATTCCGAGGCGAAGGCGTCGATCTGGTCATGCCGTTTACCAGCGGCGTCGAAGGAGTTGAAGAGGTGCTAACCGGTGTGCCCACCGGCGGGCGCACGCCCCTGGCGCGAGCGTTGATGCAAGCTGCGGATGTGCTGCGCACACGCGAAAACTCACTGTTGATTGTTTTCACCGATGGCCGCGCCAATGTCAGCCTGGCCGACGGGGACCCCTGGCAGGAGTCCCTCACCGTGGCCGCTCAACTGAAGGACTGCTGTGCGGGCGCAGTGGTTGTCGATTGCGAGCCGGGGCCCATCGTCCTGGGCCGCGCGCGCCAACTCGCAGCAGCCCTGGACGCCGAGTGTATTGCACTGAGCTCGCTCGAAGCGGGTGACTTCACAGTGCACATTCAGCGCCGGCTCGAAGCGCTGTAGCCGCCTCTTTCCATAGGATTTCTCAATGACTAACGTCCATCGTATCCCGGTCACGGTGCTGACCGGCTTCCTCGGCTCCGGCAAGACCACGCTCCTGAACCGGATCCTCACGGAGAATCACGGTCAGCGCATTGCCGTCATTGAGAACGAGTTTGGTGAGATCGGCGTCGACCAGGAGTTGGTTATCAATGCCGAGGAAGAGATCTTTGAGATGAACAACGGCTGCATCTGTTGCACCGTTCGCGGGGATCTCATCCGGATTCTGGGTAACCTCATGGCACGGCGCGACAAGTTCGATCGCATCGTGTTGGAGACCACCGGCCTTGCGAACCCGGGTCCCGTGGCACAAACGTTCTTTGTCGACGACGCCATGCGCGACAAATTTGTGCTCGATGGTATCGTGACCATGGTCGATGCCCGCCACTTTGATCAACAGATCATCAACAGTGACGAGACAACCACCCAGGTTGCCTTTGCCGACGTGATTGTCCTCAACAAGGCTGATTTGGTGAGCCCGCAGGAACTGGACGCGTTGGAGCAGCGTGTGCGTGGGATGAACGCACTGGCACGCATCGTTCGCGCGGATCCTGCCGAGCGGGCGAGGGTGCCGATGAAGTCTGTGTTGGGTATTGGTGGGTTTGACCTTGCGCGCGCGCTTGAATACAAGCCAACGTTTCTGGAGCCGGAATATCCCTTTGAATGGGCGGGTGCGTTTGAGCTGGCCGCAGGTGACTATTCGCTCACATTGCAGGACGGCCCCGACCCATCGATTGAAGTGTTGGTCTGTGAGGCGCTGCCCGCGGACGAGCTGGATCCGCTGAAGGCGGCGGAGCGGGTATTCACCTTGTTTTCCGGGACACCGAATGCACAGTCGCCTGGCGCGGCAATCGCTCCCGGCCTGCAGGTTCATCGCCTCGATCTTCCGGAGAGCGGTGGCAGCCAATTTACCGTACGAATCCCTGCTGCCGGGCGCTACTGGCTGTTCACCGAACATCTGCCGAGCGAATTCTCCCTCGAGCTTCTGAATCCGGCAGGCCGCGCGGCCATCCCGATCGCCGAGCACAATTTCGATCCGGGTCACTCACACGACGAGCGGGTTGGTTCGTTCAGCATCGAAACCACTCGCCCCATCAATTCCGATCGATTCCAAACCTGGCTGTCGGACGTCTTGAAGACACACGGCACACGCCTGTACCGCATGAAGGGCTTCCTCAACTTCGCCGGAGCAAACGACCGCATCGTCATCCAGGGCGTGCATATGGTGGTCGATACCACCACCCTGGGACCCTGGGGCGAGCAGCCCCGCCGCACCCAACTGGTGTTCATTGGCCGCGAGCTGGATCGCGAAGCCATCAGCGCCGGTTTTGAAGTCTGCCTGCAGTAGCCGGGAAGTAACAGACCGGTGACAGAATCAGCTGTCACCGGGGTATGCGGGAAAAGTGTTGGAGGGTTATTTCGGGCGGGTGTTAGCGTGCGCCCCATGAATACTCCAGCACAGACCCAGCTCCTGCGGCTCCTGCCTCTGACTTCAATCCTGCCCGCGGCGGCCTCGGCCGCCCCCCTGGCGAACCCGGCGGCCCCGGCGCAACCACCCGCGCCCGACGAGCTCACAACTCTCGGTACGACGACCGGCAGCCACGAGAGGTTAGCCGAAGCTCAATAGCGGAAGGTTTCCTGCGGGACACCCGCGCTGTCGTGACCGACCCAATTTCGGGCGGTTGCCAATCAACTAACAGACGTTCGAACTCACTTCCGGGGTCAGTTCCCCGGGGGACCGGGGATCGTGCGCTCGAGAGAATCAGATGAGGGTCATGTTCGTTCGACCAGTTTTCGCGATAGCAGCCATCCTGGCATCAGCCGCCCAAGCGGCAAGTGGGTCGTCAGCCGAGCCCGTCGAGGGCGCGGATAAAGGCGCCCCGACCGCCGGCATCAAAGTCGCCTCAGCCGATGCAGCTCCTTCGCCGGACTCAGGTCCTTCGCCCGATGCACCTGACTTCAGCTCCGACCAGATCGAGGCAGTAACTGTCAGCGCGCGGCGGGTCTCTGAGAATGTGCAGTCGGTTCCGATTCCAATTGCGGTGGTGTCGGGCAACACCTTGGAGAATGCCGGGCAGTTCCGGCTGGAGGAGCTCAACCAACGCCTCCCCAGTACCAATGTCCAGTTCGGCAATCCGCGGCAAACCAGTGTTGCCGTGCGCGGTCTGGGCAACAATCCCGCTAACGACGCCCTCGAGTCCAGCGTGGGCGTGTTTCTCGACAACGTGTATCTCGGCCGCCCGGGAATGGCTAATGTTGACTTGTTTGACCTGGAGCAGGTTGCGCTGCTGCGGGGACCGCAAGGGACTCTGTTTGGTAAGAACACCACGGCAGGTGTTCTAAACCTCCAGACTCGCCTGCCCACCTTCCAGCCCGAATATAGATTCGAGGCATCCGGTGGCAATTACGGCTTTTATCAGGTACGCGGCTCCGCCTCCGGTCCGCTGTACGGCGACGTCCTGGCGGGACGAGTTTCGGTCGCTCGATCCCGCCAGGACGGGTTCGTCGAAGACATCACCGACGGTCGTGACTTGAATGGATTCAACCGCGACGGTGTGCGTGGTCAGCTGCTTTTCGAGCCCACCGATAACTTCAGTCTGCGGTTGATTGGCGACTACAACCGCGAAAATTCGGATTGCTGCGCCAGCGCGCTCTACAGCGCGGGCCCCAACGGTGGGGCGGTCTACCTGAACTTCATTCGCAACATTGGCGCCACCGTGGTGCTCGACCCCGACTACAGGAAGGTCACTCTCAATTCCTACCAACACATGGAAGTCAATCAGGGGAGCGGCTCGGCCGAGGCCAATTGGCAGATTGGGGAATATAAGCTGACGTCCATTTCGGCCTACCGGAATTGGCGATTTATCCCGACGAATGACGGCGATGGCACCAACCTCAACGCGATCACGAATGCAGGGCAGGGCGTCAAAGACGAGCAGTGGACCCAGGAACTGCGCTTCGCAACTCCGACTGGCCGTGCGGTTCAGACGGTAGTCGGCCTTTACTACTTCTATCAGCACCAGGACAACTTCACGTATACCTACTACGGACCCGACGCTGGCGCGTACACGGGACGAGCGTTCTTCAATAACGCCACGTCCACGGTATCGCAGTTCCTCGGAACGAACAGCGCAGCCGCCTTCGCGCAATCGACCTGGAACATCACTGACAGCTGGAGTCTCACCGGCGGGTTGCGTGAGACGTACGAGGCAAAATTCACGCGCGTCCACCGTAATCCAGCCACGGGCGCGTCGACATTCCAGGCTGCATTCGGTGTGTACGATTCAGGCAAGTTGACCCGATACGACAGCAACACATCGGCATTGGCGAGCTTCAGCTACGGATTCACCAACGATATTCTTGTTTTTGTGTCGGTTTCAAAAGGAGCTAAGGCAGGCGGCATCAATCCCACAGTGCCCAGCGCCGGGCTGACTACGGCGTCGTTGTATGTCGACCCCGAGAAGGTGGTCGATTACGAAGTGGGCTTCAAGTCGACGCTGTTTGAAAGAAGGCTGCAGGTCAATGCCAACCTGTTCCTGACCAACGTGACTGACTATCAGGCAACTCAGCTCGAGGAAAGCTCGCCGGGTGTGTTTGTCCAGGCTCTTTCGAACATTGGCAAGGTCAGGTCCAAGGGCGCGGAGCTCGAGGTCCAGGCGGTGCCCGTGGCAGGACTACACTTCTCGCTCAGTTCCTCGTACAACGACGCGACCTACATTTCCTACAGCAATGCACCGTGCTCTGCGGAAGGCTTGGCGGCGGGCAGGACAGTGTGCGACCTGACCGGCTCGCAGGTAGTGGGTGCGCCCAAGTGGGTTGTGGGTCCCGGTGTGGAGTTCGATCACACGATTTTCGACGGTCTGGAAGGGTTCGTGGGTGCCGACTACTCTTGGCGTTCGTCGTTCTTCGGTTCGGCCGACAACTCGGAGCTTGCTCGGGTCGAGTCCTATGGACTGCTGAATCTCCGGACTGGTGTGAATGGCGAATGGGGTAGGAACAAGTGGTCGGTGTGGGCGTGGGCCAACAACGCCACTGACAAGATTTACACCATGGGTGGACTGAGTGCGGCCACGGCGACGCTGCAATATGCAGAGTTTCCCGGCCAGCCGCGGACAGTTGGTGCAACCGTGCGCCTGGAATTTTAAGGGGCGCGCGTATGGGAATCCTCAGGGAACCGCTAGTCCATTTCCTCGCACTGGGTGCGTTGGTGTATGTGGCCGCGAATCACAGCCAATCCGGCCAATATGAGATCGATGCCGGCCCGGAGCAGCAGGCCCGCCTGGCAAGAACCTACTTTGAGCAGTACGGCGCCCGGCCCACATCGTCGCAACTGGCGCGAGCGCTCGATGAGTATGTGCGAAACGAAATCCTCTATCGCGAGGGACTCGCGATGGGGCTCGAGCGGGATGATGAGATTGTCCGGCGGCGGGTGGTGCAGAAGATTGAGTTTGTGAATGAAGACCTGGATGCCGTGGCTGAGCCGGACGGATCGGGTGTCGAGCGCTATTTCGCCCAGCATCGGGACCGGTATGACACCGAACCCACAGTGTCGTTCGAGCAGGTGTTCTTTTCTGCGGACCGGGGTGGTGATCTGGCCGCGCGAAATCGAGCCGCAGGCGCGTTCGCCGCGTTGGCAGCGTGGGGTGACGACGCCGCTGCGTGGAGGAAGTTCGAACGTGCGCGGAAGGGAGACGTGACGCAGGGTGGGGATTCTTTCGCCCAAGGGAGTGAGTTTCGAGCACTAACGCGGGCTGCGGCCAACGGCGTGTTTGGCGAGACCGGCTTGAGCGCTGAGTTGTTCACAAGCCCGACCGGCCAATGGGCCGGCCCTTTCAAGTCGGCCTACGGCTGGCACCTCGTGCGAGTGACCGAACGCCAGCCGGCGCACCGCGCCGAGTTGGACGCAGTGCGCGCCCGGGTGCAAGCCGACTACGTAGCCGACCTTCGCGAGCGCGCGAATGCCGAGGCGTACCGAAAGATCGCCAGCAAGTATCGTGTGATCACCAACACCCCGCGTGTGGCATGGGCAGCGCCACCGGCGACCACACGCGACGGCGCCGCACCGGCCGCGAGCCGTGTCGTTGCGTTGGGTACCACGCAAACGACAGCCGGGCACCCGTCGGGCGAAGTCGCAGCGAGCGTTGCATCGGCCGAGCGGTCCGTTGGCGTTGCTCGAAGCGCGCCGGTGGCCGCGACCAGCAGTCCGCGCACGTGAAGGCGCTCACAACGCTGCTGGCTCTATTAGCGTGGCTAGCATTAGGCGCTGTGGCGGAAGCGCATGAGATCCGCCCGGCGCTCGTGCAGATCACCCAACGTGATGCGCACCACTACGACATCCTTTGGAAGCAGCCCGTCAACGGCGAGGTCGCTGTTCACCTGGTGCCGCGCCTGTCGGGTGGGGCACTGGATGGTGAACCCAGCCTCGCAACGGTGACGCCTGCATTCGCGTTGAAGATTTGGAGGAACGTCTCCGACGAATCCCATCCTTTGGATGGTCAAACGCTGAGCATCGAGGGCCTCGAGCGCACGATCACCGACGTGCTGGTGAATGTGACCTTGTCGGATGGTCGGTCGGTGCAGCAGTTCTTGAAGCCAAATCGCACCTCGGTGCATTTGGAGTTGAGCGCAGAGTCGGCACCGCCGGCAGCGGCGTATTTGTCACTGGGCATCGAGCACATCCTCATGGGCATAGATCATCTGCTGTTTGTCTTCGGCCTACTGTTGCTCGTCGGCCGAAACTGGGCGCTGCTGCAAACGATCACGGCGTTCACGATCGCCCACAGCGTGACGCTCGCCGCGACAACGCTGGGCTGGCTGCACATTCCATCGTCAGTAGTGGAGGCGTTGGTTGCGCTGAGCATCATCGTGCTGGCAGTGGAGCTGGCGCAGTGCCATCGCGGCGAAGTCGCGCTGGCAGGGCACGTGGTTGCCAAGGCTGGCGACGGATTTGACAAGCGACGGTTTCGCGTTGGTCTTACGAGCCGTTACCCCTGGCTCATCGCCTTCGTATTCGGCCTCCTGCACGGCTGCGCATTCGCCGGCGCGCTGTTCGAAGTCGGGCTCCCGCAAGAGCACATCCCCCTGGCTCTGTTCCTGTTCAACATCGGCGTCGAAATAGGCCAGCTACTGTTCATCGGAGCTGCCTCCGCAGTGTTGTGGTTCGTCAAGAAGGGGATCAACAGTGATCCCGCGTGGGCTCGCCGCGCGGTTCCCTATGCCATCGGCGTCTTTTCCTCTTACTGGTTTATTGAGCGATTTCTAATTGCCATTGGACACTCTGCATGAAAAACAAACTCCAGATTTCCGTTGCGGCCGTATTGCTCGCAGCGTCTCACGCGACACCGGCGGATGAGGCGGATCGCAAAGCCTACTTCGGTGATCTCCATCTGCACACGAGCTACTCATTTGACGCCTATGTCATGTTTGCCAGTCGGGTGACACCCGAGCAGGCATACCGGTTCGCCAAGGGCGAGGCCATTGATTTTCAGGGTAAGCAGGTCAAGCGCGCCGAGCCGCTCGATTTCCTCGCTGTCACGGATCACTCGGAGAACATCGGCGTGTTCCGCGATCTCGACGATCCCAACAGCGGGTTCTCCAGGAGCGAGCTAGGTCAAAAGATCCGGAAGGAGGGCGCCAAAGCGTTCTGGGATGTCGTCAAGGTGCAGCTCAATGGAGGCGAGCTGCCGGGGTTTGATGCACACAAAGTTGCTGTGTCGGCCTGGCAACGCGAGATCGACGCCGCGAACAGCCAATACGAGCCGGGCAAGTTCACCACGTTCATTGCCTATGAATGGAGCTCGATGCCGGATGGCAAATACAACCTGCACCGGAATGTCTTCTTCAGCGGCGACAACGCGCCTTTCCCCTACAGTTCGGTCCAGTCGAAGCGGCCCGAGGATCTGTGGACCTGGCTGGAAGCACAGCGCAAGCAGGGATATGACGTACTGGCGATCTCTCATAACGCCAATGCCAGCGGCGGGTTGATGTTTGGTGAGAAGGACAGTGATGGGAAGCCTATTGACGAGGCGTACGCCCTGCGCCGGGTGATCAATGAGCCGCTGAATGAGATTTCGCAGAACAAGGGCGCATCGGAGACGCACCCTGCGTTGTCGCCCAATGATGAGTTTGCAGGCTTTGAGATCTTTGACAAGCTGCTCATCGGGAATGCCCATAGCGAAGTGCATGGCAGTTATGCACGCGAGGCGCTCGGGAAGGGGCTGGAGATTAAAACACGCACTGGCGCGAACCCGTACGAGTTTGGTTTCGTAGGTGCGAGCGATTTCCACGACGGGTTGAGCACGTCGGCGGAAAACGCCTTTGGCGGGTCAGCCAATGGAGTTGATCCAACGGCGAATCCACCATCCCTGGAAGAGTTGAAGAAGGCGTTCTCAGGTGAAGCGATCGCAGGCTCGAAGTTTGAAACCGTTCGTACCGGCTCTGGGAATCTGACCGGAGTGTGGGCGGAGGAGAACACCCGGCAGTCGATTTTTGCGGCATTTCATCGTAAGGAGACCTTCGCGACGTCGGGGACCCGGATCAAGGTGCGGTTTTTCGGCGGATGGGGCTATGACCTCGGTCTTCTGAAGTCGGCTGCGTGGCAACACGCCGCGTATTCACAAGGCGTGGCGATGGGTGGGGAATTGCCGGTGAAACCGAACAGTGCCAAGGCGCCGCGATTCATTGTGTGGAGCTCGAAGGATCCCAACGGCGCCAACCTCGATCGGGCACAGGTTGTGAAAGTCTGGCTGGGTAAGGATGGGAAGTACGCGGAGAAGGTGTTTGATGTGGCGCTCTCGGATGGCCGCAAAGCAGATGCGGCCACAGGGAAAGTACCGGCAATAGCTAACACGGTCGATATAAAGACCGCCAGTTATGCCAACAGTGCAGGGGCAACCCAGTTTGAAACCATCTGGGAGGACCCCCAGTTCGATGCAGCGGTGCCGGCCGTCTACTATCTTCGCGTGATTGAGATCCCAACACCGAGGTGGTCGACGATTCAGGCGGTCCGATTGGGTCAGCCGCTGCCACCGGAGGTGGAGCCCAGCCTGCAGGAGCGAGCCTGGTCATCTCCGGTGTGGTACGTGCCGCCGAAGAAGAGGGCGAGTTAGCAGGCACGCCGCCTGACGGGCCCCGGCCGCCGGCCCGTGGCGCCGCGGTCAACCCGTGGCGCGCAGGATATCCCGGCTGGTCAGATGAAAGTTAGCGCCGGCGGGGAGGGCGGCACGGCTGATCTTCGCCGACGCGGCAGCCTCGAAGGTAGTCAGGCGTTGCTGGAAGCACGTGGCGCAATCGTCGGGGGTCGGCTCAAACCCCAGGATGGTGGCAAAGGCACGGCGATGAATGACGCATTGGCCGGCGTGGCCGCGAGGCTGGAAGCTCAGAGAGTCGATGTCAGGACGCCAGGTGCTGGCCATACTCAACCCTCGCAGGAACCACCAGCGACTGCAGTGGAATCACGCCGGGGCTTGTGACCCCGTGGTAACCAGCTTGCGGAACATCACCGCTGACGCCACACCCAACGCCAACCAGAATGCCGCATTGGCAACAGTAGTTGCCACGCGAAACTGGCTTTGCAATTCTTCCGGCGCCAGCGACGATTCAATGGCCGGTTGGGGAGCAGGAACGAAGTGAGGCGCGATAACAATCGCAATCCCGAGGATCCGCATCCCCCAGTTGTTCTGTGAAAACACCAGGAAAAGGCCAATCGCGGTCGCGGCGGCGGTCATTGCCCACCACTCCTGCCGAACACTGAGTTCCGCAGCAGCGGTGCCGGGCAACTCGGGTGGTAAGCCGAGGGCGGGAGCAACGAAGAACACCAGGAAGCCAGCGACACCATACAGGGCACCACCGAGCAGGTTCTGGGGCTGACGCCAGAGCAGATACAGGGCAACCAACACAAATGCGTAACCAACACCCATCAGGAGGTTGGCGCCAAAAGTGAACAGAGTGCGTTGCCAGCCGTCCTCGGGCTTCCACTCGTTCTCATCGTGGTGATGCCCGCCTGCCGCGGCCTCATGCCCCTCGTCGTGGTGATGCCCAGCCGCCTCATGCGCCTCGCTGTCGTGCTGCGCGTCCGCGTCAGCGACGACGATGTGGCCCTCATGAACGTGGGAATGAGGCGCCGCCTCGGCGGCATCCTCATAGACCTCACCCTGAAGAATCAGGGGAGTGACCCAAACGGATTGGACTACGGTGAAAACAAGCGCGGCAATGAGCCCTGCGACAACCGCCGCAAGTACCGTCTCACGAATCACAAAAACTCAGTGACAGGGGAAAGCAGCACTATGCCGCGTGTCGTGCGCGGCGTTATGCACCGCCGACAGCGGCGCGAAGCCTACGAAGTACACGAAACCGAGCCCCAGAATCAGGGTCAGGGCTCCGACGACAGTCCGATCCTTAGACAGGGACGTGGTGCGTGAGTCAGGCAGTGCAGTCGTATTCATGAGATCCCTGATCGGTGCCGGTAAAAAGCACCACAGAATCATAGCGATTGCCCCTGTACACGGCAATGCGTCCCCAACGACCCAAAGATACCTACGAAGAGCCGGCTGTCTTGGACGCCTTACGCCGCCGAGGCTTCGAAGTCTCTTCGGCAGCGGAGGCGCCAGTGGCAATGGCAGGCACTTCAGCATCATCCGTCTGAAACCGGTGCATCCGGCTCACCAGCTCCGGGGGAATGGGCGTGGAACGGGAGGTGTGCGCCGAAATAAAAACCAGCACCTGTTTCACCCTCATCCGCAACTCCCCCTGGTGCGACGCTTCAATCCGCAGCTCCACCGAGCTCGTACCGATTTTCGTCGTCCACAGGAAGAACGTGAGGCGGTCGCCGTAGCGCGTGGGCTTCGCAAAGTCGACGGTGAAGTGCACCGAGGGGGTGAGGATCTGCTTGTGGTGGAAGAGGCCCGGGGCACTGGCCGCGAGGCCGTCCTCGAACCAGTCTTCCACGAAGTCACTGATCATCTCGAAATAGCGGGGGTAGAACACCCATCCGGCGGCGTCACAGTGGCCGAACCGGACCAGAATTTCTCTCTGAAAGGCCGACATTGCTGTGATTCCCCCCGTCTTTGGGCATGAGCTTACCGCACGGCGCTGCAACGGTTTGCCTCCCCGGCAACCCCTTGCCGCTGCAGGCGCCTCCCGGACCCAGCTGCCGCCAAAGTCTGAGCGGCACCTGGGCATCGCGAGTTTTGCGGTGCGTCACGTCCGGCAGGTGGTCGGCGAGAGCCAGGCCACAAATTCGCTGCGAACAGGCGACCAAGGTCCCGACCGGCATCGTTCCTGCACTTATTTTCGTGTGGACCCCTTTGGAAATCTTTAGATGCATACACAACGCCTGAAAAAGCTCACTCTCGTAAAACCGGTTGATGGACCAGCGGCGGATCGCGTCGCCCAGGGTCGGGTGAAACATGACTCCCGCGGTAACGCGGTCTGGCACTGGGACATTGATACGGGGGTGCTGGCTCGGAAGTCAGTGGCTGAACTGCTGACGTCGCTCGATGCCCCCGGCGCTCTTGCACTCGACGCCGAGATCGAGCGCCATAGCGATTGGTCCGGAGACCCGTACAACCGCGATCGGTAGGACCGCGGTACCGCTGATCAGAGCCGCTCGCGGATGGCGAGCGGCAGCAACGCCTTGTAGCGACGACTGAGCGAGAGAATCTGGCCGTCACGAAGGACGAGCTCGTAATCGCCGTGGAACAACGGCCGCATTTCCGTGATGAAGTTTATGCGGACCACATGGGATCGGTGCACGCGCAGGAATTCTGACGGGTCGAGTTGTGCGATGAACGTGGTCAGTGTGTCGCGGACGAGGTGAACCTTGCCGCGTGCATGGACCTCAACGTAGTTGCCCGCAGCGGACACCCGTTGGATGTCATCTACCATCAGGAAAAACGCCCGGTCGGTGTCCTTGATGAGAATCTGCTGCGCGGTGGCTGGCCGCCCGGGGATTTGCGCCAGCAGACGGCGAACGCGTTCCTCTACATCACTGTGATCAGGCTCCTTCAGCGCTTGCCGGGTGCGTTCGATGCTGCGCGTGAACCGATCCCGGTCAAAAGGCTTCAGCAGATAGTCGAGCGCCTGCAGCTCGAATGCCTTGACAGCGTATTCGGAGTAGGCCGTCGTGAAGACCACCAACGGCGCGGGTATGTCTGTCAGTGCCTCGAGGATATCAAAGCCGCTGTGACTGCCGAGTTGGATGTCCAGGAACAATACATCCGGGTGCCTGGTTCGCACGGCGTCAATGCCTTCCTCCACCGTGCCGGCCTCCGCCACCACATGGAAGTCCGGCAAGTCCGCGATGAAACGCAGGAGCTTGGCGCGAGCGGGTGGCTCGTCATCAATGACGACAACCGAGTAGCTCATACGGGAAAGCTCAGCGTGACCACGGCGCCTCGGGGTTGGCGCGAGCTGAAGATGAGCTCGTGTTTCCCCGGAAACAGCAGCTCCAGGCGGCGCGCAATGTTCGAAATGCCCGTGCCACGCACCAGCGGCGCATCAGAAAAACCTACGCCGTCATCGCTAACGATGTACCGCAGGTTCTGACCCTCACGGCGTACTTCGACTCTCAACCATCCACGGCCATCGACGAGCCCGTGTTTGAGTGCGTTCTCGAGGATGGGTTGCAACAGCAGACGTGGGACCTGCAGGCCTTCGATTCCCGGGTCGGCCTCGATCTCAAAAGCGAGCTGCCCCCTGAAGCGCTCCCCCATCATCGCCGTATAACCGCGCAACCAACCCAACTCCCGGCTCAACGGCACCCGCACATGATCATCGGACTCATACGCGGCACGCAGCAGGTCGCCGAGCTGACTGATCATCCGATCGGCGGCATCGATGTCTTCATGCATGCGGTTGGAGATGGCATTCAGGGAGTTGAACAGGAAGTGCGGCTCGATCTGCGCGGTGAGGTGTCGGAGCCGGGCTTCACTCAACTGCGCGGCCAGCTCCTGTGCACGTAACTCACCGGCGCGCCTTATGCGGAACCCGCGGATGGCAAACAGTACGACGAGAATGACCAGATAAGTGATCAGGTCTTTCTGCAGCTCGTAGAACCACTGTGTTGGGATGTCGCCGAAATCATAAGAATCTCCCATCACCCGGTACGCAAGCTTACGCAACATCACCATGCTGCTGGTGTGAATCGCCGAGAAGGCCACCGCCGCGGCGATGTGAATGAGAATGGTTTTCGAGCGTGGCCGCGAGTCGATGCGAAAGCGGTCCTCGAAGCGGGTGACCAGAGGGATGAGCGCGAAGATGACAAAGACGCTGCTCATTTCCCAAACAAAAGGCTGCCACTTCGGGTACTTGTTGCTGGTGGCGATGGCGTGATTCAGGCCCTGGTAGATGCCGAGGAGAACACCTGAGGCCACAAACAGGGTCCATCGGTAGCGTTGCCAGCGCCGCTCCGTTGGGAAGGCGGCGCTGGCTGCGGTTTGCGCATCAGTAGTCATTTCCGGGGATTCTACTGGACGTCCTGGGCTACCGGGGGAGCCGCTGGCAGGGAGACTTTTTTGGGTAAGGCGTCGACCGACAGGCCGAACAGGGGCCGCAGGATAGCTGAGCGCCGAATGACCTCGTACCCAGCCAGGCATGTCGCCGCCGTGACCAGTATCAGCAGGGGACCCTCAACGGCCGGCATCAGATTTACAGGCTTCAGTGAGTGTGCGACCACGACGATGAGGGTCTGATGCAGGATGTATACCGGGAATATGGCTGTTGTCAGGTATCGACGCACGGCGTTGTCGTGATTCAGGTGGCGTCGGGCGAATCCGAGCACAGCAGCGATGGCAAGCCACTGCTCTGCGCCGAACACGACACGGCGAAACAACATCAACAGGTGCGGCGGGGTGGGCCCGTTGTCGGCTCCGTAGATCGAGAGGTAGCTGGCGAGGAATGCCCAACCCAGGAATGCCAGCACGAGTGAAGTCCAACGCATGCGCTCGAGCGCCATCCAGGGTTTGTACGTGCCGGCGAGAACATAGCCAGCGAGGAATGTCATGCCGTATACGGCGTGGTTATACCAGTCTCCCACCAGCGCATTGTTGCCCGGAAAAGCGGATACGAGGCAGACCCTCGCGATGGCCAGATAAGCAATCGGCCAGATCAGAACACCGATTCCGCTGAAGGCGTGTTCGATCGCGGTGCGCATCCGTTGGGTTGCCTTCGGCAACATGCGGATGACCGCATATAACACGACGGTGTAGACCCACAGATACGCTACGAACCAGAGGTGATTCCAGGTTGGCAGGATCAGGCAGTCGGAGCCTTTGCAGAAACCCTGGTACGCGGAGTAGTAGAGCTTCAGGAAGTCGAGGTAGCTGCCTGCGTAGGCGACCTGTTCAACAACCTGCAGGTAAGACTGTGGAGGGACGATGACCGCCATGCCGAAGATCAGGGGAATCAACAGGCGGATGGAGCGTTGGCCCAGGAAGCCCTTGCTGTTGGCACCGCGGCCGCGGTTGCTGGCGCCGGTGGTGCGATCGTTGCCGCCGCCGAGTGTGAAGCTGCTGCGCCGGTCGAGCAGGTAAGCCGTCGCGACACCGGAGACGAGAAACAGGAGTGACAGCCGCCACGGGTTGGTGAGCAACATCAGCGGCTCGATGGTGTGGGATGCATAGGGGCTTTTTACGTGCCAGCCCCAGGTCACGTAATACATGCCGACGTGATAGAAAATCAGAAGCCCGAATGCGCAGATGCGGACCCAGTCGAGGTCGTAGCGCCTGCCGCCGAGGGTCCCTTGATTCATCAATTGCGTGGCCATGTTGCTCCTTCCTGGGCGGGCGGTGCCCGCTGTTGCAGTGGGGGCAGGATCGGGCCGAGGGACTCATTTCAGCCATGAGTCTGGGATGAGCGGGATTGGGGGAGGAGCGAGCGGGTTTATCCGAAATTTCACCGCGGCGTTACGGCGCCCTTGGTAACGTATCCAAACACCGCACTATTGAAGGGGATTGCCATGCCATTGGCGCGCATTGACTTGCCTGCCGGTAAGTCCGCTGACTTTCACCGTGTCGCTGGAGAAGTCGTCTATGACGCCGTTGTAAGCGCTCTCAAGGCCCCTAAAGACGATCGCTTTCAAATCATCACGGAGCATCCCAAGGGCGGACTCGTGGTCGACCCAACGTATTTGGGCATTCAGCGCACTGCAGATGCGCTGATCATCCAGGTGACCATGAACGAAGGGCGGACCGTCGACATGAAGCGCGCCTTCTACAAAGCGGTTGTCGACGGTCTCCATGAGCGGCTGGGTCAACGTCGGGAAGACGTGATCATCAGCCTCGTCGAGGTGAAGAAGGAGAATTGGTCCTTCGGGAACGGCGAGGCCCAGTACGCGACTTAACTTGCCAGCAGAGTCTCCAGCTCGGCTTCGCATTGGCCGGCGTTCTTGAACCACACCGTGTGGATTCCGAGCGCCCTGGCCGCCTCGACATTCGGTGCATTGTCATCGACAAAAGCCGTCTCGCTGGCCTTTAGTCGATACAGCCCCAGCAGGTGATGAAAAATCTCCGGCTCGGGCTTGATCATCCTGATGGCTCCCGAGATCACGATTCCCTGGAACACGTGCCAGAACGAGTGCCGCTCGCGCAGGTACTCGAAGATGTCAGCGGATATGTTCGACAGGCAGTAAAGCGGTACGCCACGGGCGTACAACCGTTCCAGTAGTGCGACTGTCTCAGGCTTGACGTGCAGCGATTCGCGCACGGTCTGGAAAAGCTTGCCGATCTCACCCGCATCCCGCCCGGTGCGCGCACCGAGCCGCTCGAGCAGCTCTTTCTCCTCCATTGTCCCGCGATCGAGCTCCAGCCAGTCCGGATGCTGGAACATGTGCTTCTTCATGTAGGCCCGGTCTTCCGGGTTCTCGTAAAAGCGTTCCAGGATCCGGTCCGGATTCCACTCAATGACCACGCCACCCAGGTCGAAAATCACGCTCTTCACCACTTCCGGCACGCTCCAATGTGAAACCTGCCGCACAGTATGAACAACGCGTAAATTTTTTGTGATGTCCTTCCTCAGCCCGACGACATCACAAACTGATTCCCGTCCGGGTCCTTGAAAATGGCGAACTCGCCCCACGGCTGCTTCTCGGGCGGTTTGACGAACTCCACGCCTCTTGCGCTGAGTTGCCGGTACGTTGCCTGCACGTCATCGCACGCGAATGATCCATTGAAGAACGTACCGATCCGGTCCTCGTGACCGTCCGGCGTGAACAACACCACCCGCGTCTGCGAGTTGGCGATGCGAAGCTCGATCCAACGCTGTTTGTCATTGAAGGGTTGGTCGGTGGAGACCTCAAAGCCGAGTTGCCGGGTGTAGAACTCGAGCGCGCGCGCCTGATCGCGCGTGGGAATTCCAACAAATTTCAGGTGTGTGATCATTGCTTCACCTTCGGTTGCTCGCGGGCCGACATTATGCATTGCGGCGGGCAATCGGCTGTAGCAATAGCTGCTATAGTGATTATCACTATGGAACGCTTCAGCCTCGACCCCTACGTGGTGGACGTGCTCATGCCGGACCTGGCCGGGCACGATCGCCGGCCTGCAACGTTTCTCGTGTACCTGTTCCTGTTGCGCCAGACGGCCAGGAGCCGCCGCGATGTCATCTCCGTCAGCCTTCAAACGATCGCCACAAAGACGGGGTTATCGAAATCGACCGTGCAAGCTGCCATCCGGCACTTGCGGCGACGGGGACTGATTGATTCAAGTGTGGCGGCGACGTCAGGCGCGCCTGTGCGGAAAGTAATGCGTCCATGGACGCGGCGCACGGGCGGGTAACCGCAGCGCAACTACCCAGCGGAACTTTGTCCGAGAGTGGCGTAATGTTCAGATGCGATATACGAACGCCAAGGACTACGGGCGTTCACTGAGCGGAGCCTGAGAAGGTCAGTCGCTTGCGACGACCTTCGGTTTTGATTATAAATCTGTGATCAAAGATCAAAAGAGGACCCCATGCCGGATCGTTCGCAGCTAGGATTGGCACGCATTGCACGGGAAACCATTCAGGATCGAGTGTATTCGGTGCTCCGGGACCGCCTCATGCGCGGTGGGTTTGAACCGGGTCAGAAGCTCAAGATCGCAGAGCTGGCAACGGCACTGGGTACGAGCGCCATGCCGGTGCGCGAAGCGCTGAATCGACTGGCCGCCGAGCGCGCCATCGAGTCGATGCCGAACCGGAGCGTGCGAGTGCCTTCGCTTTCCAAGGAGTCGCTGCGGGATCTGATGGAGGCCCGTTGCGCCATCGAAGGTGTTGCGGTCCAGCGGGCCGCCGGCAACATGGATGCCGACACCCTGGCGACTCTCGAGGACTTCATAATCGCTCAAAGCGCCACAGACGCTGAACACGTGTCCGAGGCGAGCGCGGAGCAGAATCGCGCTTTCCACTTTGCCATTTATCGCCGGTCGGGATCGGCGGTCCTGCTGCCCATCATTGAAAGTCTGTGGCTGCAGTTCGGCCCCTACCTTCGCGTTGCGTCCGAGCGCTTCGACGGGCGGGAAGGCCGCGGGACCAACTTCCATGTTGAGATCGTGACGGCGCTGACGAAAGGCGACGGCAAGGCCGCGCGCGCCGCGCTGGAGTCCGACATCGGAAGATCGTTCGACCTGGTTATGACAGATCCGGTATTCCGGCGCGAGCAGGGCGGAGCGGCGTGAGTCGGCAGCCGAACGAGGCAGAAGCCGGCTTCGAGCTGTATGACCTGCGAGTGGAAGTCGTGGGTCCCCCTGACCAGAAGATCTATTGCGGCGCGCGGCTCGGGGATTATTTCGAGCTGCACGGTGAGATGTTGAAATTCCCCCCGGGGCAGGGGTTCTCAATCTACTCCCTGGCGGCGTTGCTGCCGTTGTTGCCCGCCAAGCAGCGCGTGACCGATCCCAACGACTGGATGGCGTCGGATGCCGAGGTCGCGTGTCCTGACCCCCATTGCCCAACCCGTTTTCGCATCACCCGCACGGCGCGCCGCTATTTCCGCCGTTCTGACACGACTGCCGTACCGCTTCCGGAAGCCCGGCAGAGGTGATTCCGCGCTTTGACTTCGGGGCCGGATATTCGATATCGCGGCTCATCAAAGGCGGCTGGCATCTGGCGGGCGGTCACGGTGTCATCGAGCCGAAGCAGGCGATCGAGGACATGGCCCGGTTCGTCGAGGCGGGTATCACCACTTTCGACTGCGCCGACATCTACACGGGAGTCGAGCAGCTCATCGGTGATTTCCGGCGTGCTCATCCGAGCCTCGCGCCGCGGGTCCAGATTCACACCAAGTTCGTGCCTGATCTGTCCGAGCTCGGGTCTGTTGATCGCAGTTACGTCGAAAGAGTCATCGACCGGTCGCTGCAGCGACTGGGTGTCGAGCGGCTCGATATGGTGCAGTTTCATTGGTGGGATTTCAGCGTCGCGCGGTATGTCGAGACTGCATCGGAGCTCGACCGATTGCGCCAGGCGGGCAAAATCGGACGGCTCGCGGTAACCAACTTCGACACGGATCATTTGCAGGAAATGGTGTCCGCGGGGGTGCCGATCGTTGCCCACCAGCTTCAATATTCACTGGTAGACGATCGCCCGGGCATCCGGATGGTGGATTTCTGCCGCGAGCACGGAATCGAGTTGTTGTGCTACGGCACCGTGCTCGGCGGGTTCATGTCGGAGCGTTGGCTGCGCCGGCCGGAGCCGCGCGGCACGCTGGAGAATCGTTCACTGGTGAAGTACAAGCTGATCATCGATGACTTCGGTGGTTGGGATCTGTTCCAGGAGTTGTTGCAGGTGCTGGCGACGGCCGCCGCGAAGCATGGAACGGACATCGCTACGATCGCTTCACGGGCCATGTTGGACCGCCCACAGGTTGCGGCGGTCATTGTTGGTGCGATCAACACCTCGCATCTGCAGGCACACGAGCAGATCGGGACCGTCGAGCTGGATGCGGAGGATCTCGGAGCGATCGCGGCGGTCACCGATTACCGGCGCGGGCCGAGGGACGACGTCTATGTCCTCGAGCGCGACCGGACGGGCCGGCATGGGCAAATAATGAAGTACCAGCTCAGTGGCACCCCGAACCCCTGACTACCCCGCGCGGGGCTATGCCTGGACCGTCGTGGCGATCCTGGTCGCGACAGCTGTTCTGTCGTACACGGACCGCCAGGTGCTGAGCCTGCTGGTTGACCCGATCCGCGCCGATCTCGGCATCAGTGACACACAGATCAGTCTGCTGTTGGGAACTGCCTTTGCGGTGGTCTATGGCGTGGCCGGCATTCCGCTCGGCTGGCTCGCTGACCGGACGTCCCGCCGCAATCTCATCTTCGGTGGTGTGATTGTGTGGACCCTCGGCACGCTGGCGTGCGGGCTTTCGCAGAGCTTCGGGCAGTTGTTCGCGGGCCGGCTCGTGGTTGGGCTGGGGGAAGCGGTGCTTTCACCGGCGGCCATTTCGCTGATCAGCGATTATTTCCCGCCCTCGAGGCGAGGAACGGCGGTCGCCTGTTTCCTGAGCGGCATCGCGATGGGTATCGGCGCTGCCATACTCATCGGCGGTGGCGTGTTGCATTTCGTACAGGTGGGGGCGTTGGCGGGAACCCCGCTGGCCGATCAGGCACCCTGGCGAATGGTGTTGCTGTTGATTGGCGCCCCGGGGCTCCTGTGGGCGTTGGTTATATTGGCGATCCGCGAGCCCGTGCGCCGGGGCGCGGAAACGGCCACCGTGGATGGAGTGGCCATCGCCAACAAAGCGGCCTCTGGCAGCCACGTCGACGGCGCGTCTGCAGGCGGCGCCGTTGGCGACCGCGCCGATCCGCAACGGGGCGCCGATGGACAACCAGCCGTGGCCGCTGCAGGTTGGTCCAAGGTCATCCCAATATACGCCGTGGTGGCGATAGCCTCCCTGGTCGACAACGCCGTGGGTGCCTGGGCCCCAACGCTCCTCACCCGCGAGTTCCAGTTGGACCGCGCCCAGGTCGGCGTCAAATTGGGCATCCT
>Ga0207641_10000339_pt1 | contig 56902 bp, 56 predicted proteins | sample KBSSwiS62_FD_184306 | JGI IMG/M metagenome (GOLD analysis project Ga0207641, IMG submission 184306) | Switchgrass rhizosphere microbial communities from Kellogg Biological Station, Michigan, USA - KBS Switchgrass S6-2 (SPAdes) (version 2) | ecosystem: Host-associated > Plants > Roots >...
CCGCGGCCGGCATGCTGATCAGCTGGGGACTCATCCAGTTCTCCGGCGATAAGCTCCACGGCTATGGCGATCCGCCGCCGGGACAGGTGAAGGACCGTGCGCTGCTGATCTATATCGGCGCGCTCGGGGCGATCCCGCTCGGCTGGTTCCTGTTCGTCAATATGATGAGCAGCCTGCCGCCCGAGGCCGGTTCGGGCCTCGCAGGCTATCTTGTCGGCCTGCCCATCATCGGTAAGATATTGTTTGTAACCTTCCTGGTGACCGTCATCGCCATTCCGGTGTGGGCGCTGAGAGCCGGCAACAAGGCCGAATTCCAGATGATGAGCGCCGCGACCGTGCTGGTCGTGTTCAACGTCGTTTTCTGGACCCTGTTCGAACAGGCCGGATCGTCGCTGACCCTGTTCGCGGACCGGAACACCGATCTGTCGGTATTCGGCCTGTTCACGATGTCGGCCGGGCAGACCCAGTTCTTCAACGCCTTCTTCATCGTTCTGCTCGCGCCGGTCTTCTCGATCATGTGGAATGCGATGGGACGGCGCGGCCTTGAGCCGTCGATCCCGGTCAAGTTCGCGGTGGCGCTGGTCGGTGTGGGGCTGGGCTTCCTCATTTTGGTATGGGGCGCGCAATATGCCGGTCCGGACTTCAAGGTCTCGGTCTGGTGGCTGGCGCTGCTCTACCTGATCCATTCAATGGCCGAACTGTGCATTTCACCGGTTGGGCTCTCGATGATCACAAAGCTTTCGATCGCACGCGTCGTCGGGCTGATGATGGGGGTTTGGTTTCTGTCGACCAGTTGCGCGCAATATGTCGCAGGACTGGTCGCGCAGGTCGCGAGCGTCGAGACGGTGGGGGGGCAGGTCACCAACTTTAAGCTCAGCCTGGAGACCTATTCGGTGGTGTTTCAAACGATCGGGTGGGTTTCGGTTACGATTGGCGTGGTGTTGCTGGCTCTAGCGCCGCTTATCAAGAAATGGATGCATGGTGTTCATTAAGCTCGGTATTTGTTTGGCGTTGGGGCTTGCGCTCAGCGCCTGCAGCGGCGCCGCCGCGCCCAAATCCGCGTCGGGCGATCCGCCGCCGGGTAAGGGCAAGGGGTTCGACCATGATCCATTTCCCTCGACCTACCGGCCCTATCCGGCCGTGCCGACGGCGATCGTCGGCGCCACCGTCTATGACGGCGAGGGCAGCCGCATCGCCAATGGCACGGTGTTGCTGGCGGACGGCAAGGTGACCGGCGTCGGTGGGTCCGAACTGGCGGTACCAGCGGGCGCCAGGGTGATCGACGCAAAGGGCAAATGGGTCACCCCCGGCATTATCGATGTCCACAGCCATCTCGGCGACTATCCCTCGCCGGCGGTCAAGTCGAATCAGGATGGCAACGAGATGACCAACCCGGTGACCGCGCAGGTGTGGGCCGAACATAGCGTCTGGCCGCAGGATCCCGGCTTCAGCCGTGCGCTCGTCAATGGCGGCGTCACCACGCTGCAGATATTGCCCGGCTCGGCCAATCTGTTCGGCGGCCGCTCGGTCACGCTTAAGAACGTCCCGTCGCGCACCGTGCAGGGCATGAAATTCCCGGGCGCGCCTTATGGCCTCAAAATGGCGTGCGGAGAGAACCCGAAGCGCGTCTATGGCGACAAGGGGCGCGAGCCTTCCACCCGGATGGGCAATATCGCGGTCGATCGGCAAACCTGGATGAAGGCGGTCGAATATAAGCGAAAATGGGACAAATATGAGCAGGAGGGCGGCAGCGCGCCCGACCGCGACGCGGCGCTGGATACGCTGATGGGCGTGCTTAACGGCGAGATACTGGTCCACAACCATTGCTACCGCGCCGACGAGATGGCGTTGGTCATCGATATGGCCAAGGAGTTCGGCTACCGCGTCACGGCCTTTCACCACGCGGTGGAAGCGTACAAGATCGCTGACCTTCTCAAGGCGGCGGGCATCTGCTCGGCGGTCTGGGCCGATTGGTACGGCTTCAAGATGGAAAGCTATGACGGCATTCCCGAAAATCTTGGAATCCTCGAAAAAACAGGCGCTTGCGTGATGATTCATTCGGATGATCAGAACGGTATCCAGCGGTTGAACCAGGAAGTGGCGAAGGGCCTCGCCTCGGCGCGGCGCGCCGGGATCGAGATCAGCGACGCTGCGGCGTGGCGCTGGCTGGCGATCAATCCCGCGCGGGCGCTCGGCATCGCCGATCGGACAGGCAGCCTCAAGCCGGGCAAGATGGCGGACGTCGTACTGTGGAATGGCGATCCGTTCAGCGTCTATACGCGGCCCGAAAAGGTCTGGATCGACGGGGCGCTGCTTTACGACGCCTTCGATCCACGGCTGCGGCCGGTCAGCGATTTCGAGCTCGGCCAGCCGGGCGAGGGCGACGTGAAATGAGGCGCCTGCTTTATGCCCTGCTGGTCTGCGCCTGCGCCGCGCCGACTGCGGCGGAAACCATCGCGATCACCGGCGGCACCGTCGCGATCGGCGACGGATCGCAGCCGATCAGGGGCGGCACGGTCCTCATCGGCAACGGCCGCATCGTCGCGGCGGGCGCGGGAGTGACGGTTCCCCCCGGCGCAAGGACGATCGATGCCAGCGGCAAATGGGTATCGCCGGGGATCATCGCCGGGGTCAGCACGCTGGGGCTAGCCGATGGCTATGGCATGCCCGAGACCAATGACAGCGCCGCGGCAAGTTCGCCCTTTTCGGCCGCCATCGACGTGTCGCCGGCGATCAACCCGACCAGCCAGAACATCGCGATCGAGCGGAGCTCGGGCGTCACCCGCGCCTTCATCATCCCAACGGCTGGCAATACGATGTTCGGCGGTCAGGGCGCTGTGATCGATCTCGGGGCCGATTTTGATCCGGTGACGAAGCCGCGCGCCTTTCAATATGTCGAACTCGGCGAGGCGTCGACGGGCCCCGGGGGCGGCAGCCGGCCCGCCGCGCATGTCCTGCTGCGCGCGGCGCTCGCGGCCGCGGCCAATCCGGCCCTGGCCGATGGACCGAACAAGAACGCGCTGATCACTCGCCAGGACGCCGAGGCGCTCGCCCCGGTCGTGCGTGGGGTGATGCCGCTGCTCGTCCGCGCCGAGCGTGTGGCCGACATTCGCGCGGCGATTGCGCTCAGATCTCTCTATCCGGCGCTCAGGCTGGTGCTGGTCGGTGCGAGCGAAGGCTGGCTGGTCGCCGATCAGATCGCCGCCGCGCATGTACCGGTGATCGCCGCGGCGCTTGCCGATCTGCCCGAGAAGTTCGAGACGCTGGCGGCGACCCAGTCCAATGTCGGGCGGATGACGCGAGCCGGCGTGCTCGTCGCCATTTCCAATTCGGGTGCATCGGAAGGGCCTTATGAATCCTACCTTCCCCAATATGCGGGCAACCTCGTCGCGCTGACCAGAATTCCTGGTGCACAGGGGCTCGACTGGGGGGCGGCGCTCGCGTCGATCACCTCCAAACCAGCGGCGGCGCTTGGCCTTGACGGGGAGATCGGCTCGCTGCGGCCGGGCAGGCGGGCGGACGTGGTAGTCTGGGACGGCGATCCGCTGGAGTTGATGTCGGCACCGACCGCTATCTATATCGACGGGGTCGCGCAACCGATGGTCAGCCGCCAGACGCGCCTGCGCGACCGCTATCTTGATCCGGTCGAGAAGGGGCTGCCCAAGGCATATGAGCGGTAAGGCAGGCTGGTTCGGCGGCTGCCTCCAGAGGAGGGGTGAGAGCGGCCGGACCGCACCGGCCGCTTGGTGCTTGAGCCTCCCATGATTTGCGCGCATCTAGCGGGGCATATCTTCGGCTTGGGGTCACGCATGGGGCGCAAATATTTCGGCACCGACGGCATAAGAGGCCGTACCAACGAGGTCCCGATGACCGCCGAGATTGCGATGAAGGTGGGCCAGGCGGCCGGCGCGCATTTCCTTCGCGGCGATCACCGGCACCGCGTGGTGATCGGCAAGGATACAAGGCTGTCGGGCTATATGATGGAATCGGCGTTGGTTGCCGGCTTCACCAGCGTCGGTATGGATGTTGTGCAGTTCGGGCCGATGCCGACGCCGGCGGTGGCGATGCTGACCCGTGCAATGCGCGCCGATCTGGGCGTGATGATCTCGGCCAGCCACAATCCCTTCGCGGACAATGGCATCAAGCTGTTCGGCCCCGATGGCTACAAGCTCTCCGATGATGACGAGGCGGCAATCGAGGCTCGGCTCGACGCACCGGTAAAGCTTGCCGCCTCGGGCGACATCGGCCGCGCCCGCAGGGTCGAGGATGCCCGCGGCCGTTATGTCCATGCGGTCAAAGCGAGTTTTCCCGAGCATCTGAGACTCGACGGATTGCGCGTGGTGGTCGATTGCGCCAACGGCGCGGCCTATGAGGTGGCACCGCTCGCGCTGTGGGAGCTGGGCGCCGACCTTATCTCGATCGGCGTCAGCCCCAACGGCCTCAACATCAATGACCAATGCGGGTCCACCGATCCCAAGGCGCTTCAGTCCAAGGTACGCGAGACCCGCGCCGATATCGGAATTGCGCTCGATGGCGACGCCGACCGGCTGATCATTATCGACAATGAGGGCAAGATCGTCGACGGCGACCAGCTGATGGCGCTGATCGCGGTGGGAGCGCTTCGCCGGGACGAATTGAAGGGCGGCGGCATCGTCGCCACGGTGATGTCGAACCTCGGGCTCGAGCGCTATCTGGCCGGCCAGGGGCTCGGTCTTCATCGCACCCAGGTGGGCGATCGTTATGTCGTCGAGGCGATGCGGGCGCATGGCTATAATATCGGCGGCGAGCAATCGGGCCACATCGTGATGTCCGACCATGCGACCACCGGCGACGGCCTGATCGCTGCGCTGCAAGTGTTGGCGAAGCTAGTCGAAAGCGGTCGGCCGGCGAGCGAGTTGCTCCACCAGTTCGATCCGCTGCCTCAACTGCTCAAAAATGTCCGTTTCTCGGGCGGTGAGCCGCTGCACGACGAAAAGGTCAGGGCCGTGATCGCCGAGGCCGAGGCTAAGCTCGACGGCACCGGGCGGCTCGTGATCCGCAAATCGGGCACCGAGCCGCTGATCAGGGTGATGGCCGAGGGCGAGGATCGAAAGCTGGTCGAGACGATGGTCGACCAGATTTGCGACGCCGTTCGCAAGGCCGTCTGACCCGTCTCCGGTGACCGTCGCACGCATTCTCATCATCGCCGGGTCGGACTCGGGCGGGGGCGCCGGCATCCAGGCCGATATCAAGACCGTGACGCTGCTCGGCGGTCACGCGATGACGGCGATCACCGCGCTGACCGCACAGAACACGCTGGGTGTGACCGCGGTCCATCCCGTGCCGGCCGAGATGGTGATCGCGCAGATCGACGCGGTGGCTAGCGACATCGGCGTCGATGCGGTCAAGATCGGCATGATCGGATCGGCGGCGACGGTCGAGGCGGTCGCCGACCGGCTCGACGCGCCCGATCTGGCGCAGGTGCCGGTGGTGTTCGACCCGGTGATGATCGCGACGAGCGGCAGCCGCCTCGCCGACGAAGCGACTATCGCGGCATTCGGGCGGCTACTGCGACGGGCGACGGTATCGACGCCCAATCTCGACGAGCTTAGGGCGTTGAGCATGATGCTTGTTGCCGACGAGATCGCCATACAGAATGCGGCGGGCTATTTGATCGAACAGACGGGTTCCGGCGCGATCCTCGCGACCGGGGTAAGGCTTCCGGGTGGCAGGATCAGGACGCGGGACAGCGATGTGTCTACGGACGATATGTTGTTCGACTTCCTGTATGAGAAGAAGGAAGGCTGGCAGGAAATATGCTGGCGTGCGGACCGCATTGACACGATTCATGACCATGGCACCGGTTGCACGCTGGCGAGTGGAATAGCGACCGGGCTGGCGCAGGGGATGGGGCTGGCCGACGCGATCGTGCGGGCACGGGAGTTCGTTAGAACGGCGTTGCTGGCTGCGCCAGGGCTGGGGGCAGGTCATGGGCCGATGGGCTACCGGTGTTGAAGCCGTTGCCCGGCGAAGGCACGGCCCTGAGAGGGGGGGTCGGGATGCCGACAATCCCTCATGCATGAGGGGCACGCATGAACGAGGTGATCGATCATTTTCGCTCTTCGACCCCGGGCTGGCCGCGCGGCATGCCTGCCGGCTCGCTCACCGCTGGGCGCAATCAGCTCCGCGACCTTAGCTTCCAGATCCCATTGACGATCGAAAGCGAAAATGTGCCCCAGCGGTGGCCGAATCCGCCTCGCTCATAGGTGATGGCTAGGCGGCAGCCTGCTCGGGCGGCGCTGACGAACCGGAAAATCGGTAAGCCGTTGTCGAGTACGACATCGCTGCGCTGATAAGCTCCGCCCACTTCGGCGATGGCCACGCGTATCGCCTCCACAGCCCCCCGAGGGAGATCTGCCTTGCGACTGTAGATCTGCTCCCTCGGCGGTCCACAGGGCGAAGCCGCCATGGCCATGTTCGCCGTCGAACAAGTAAACAGCGCAATGCCGACAATATATGAAAATTTTGACATGGTGACCCCCCGATCCGCCAATAGCCATGATCAGATTGCTCGCTGCGTCGTGAAGACTGACGCGAATCTGACAAAATCTTTTGCCTTTTATTTCGTTAAGGAAACGTTTTTCCCCGGGGTGTCGGCGATCTCACCAAAACGGAGAGAGTAGGTGGGGCCGCCCAAGGGACGCTGCGCGACGCGCCGGTTTATGATAGTTGAGCGACCATGACGTTCGGCCGGAAGGGGCGCGCATTGCGATGGACGAGGTGATCGATCGTTTTCGTTCTTCGACCTGGGGCTGGTTGCGCGGGACGCTGGCGGGCTGGGCGACCTTGTTGCTTTGCCTGGTCGGCCTCGGCCTGATCATCGTCATGGTGAAGTGGATCGCTAATCTCGCCACCACTTTTGAGGTGACGTCCGAGCGGCTGATCATCCGCCGCGGCATCTTCCTCAAGAGCATCGACGAGATCGAGCTGTACCGGGTCAAGGACATCCGCGTCGATTTCAGCCTGATAAATCAATGGGCCGACATCGGCACGATCAGTATATTGTCGAGCGATGTGACGACCGGCGATGTGCCGTTCGCCATCCGCAATGTCGAGGCCGCCCGTCGCCGCCGGGAGGTGCTGCGGAGGCTGGTCGACGTCGCACGCCAGAAGCGGCGCGTGCGCGAGATCGACATGCATGAGGATCAGTGACGGCTGAGTCGTCGGCTGGTAGCAGCCGAAGCGCTAGCTCATCCTTGCCGCGGTGGGCGCATCCGGCGCGTCCGAGTGGCGGCGAGGAAGCAAAGGCCCGGACGCGAGCGCAGTCGCTCGAGGGCAAACAAAAAAAGCCGCCGGATCGCTCCGACGGCCTTTTCGGTGTCTGATCCGGGGGGTCAGGCCTCTTCGGCCGTTCCTTCCGTGACCGGCTGCTCGTCGAGCAGATCCGACGCAATCTCGCCGGGTTCGGCGTTGGGATCATAGTCCTCGGTGAAGCCGGCTTCGTCGCGCTCGAACATCGAGGCCATCACGTCGACGCCCTGCGATTGCAACTCGGCCTCTTCCGGCGAGCGGGCGACGTTGACCTTGATGATCCGGTTGACTTCCGCGTGCAGCGAAACCTTTACGTCGTGCACGCCGATCGTCTTGATCGGGCGGGCAAGGACGATCGCCGACTTGGCGACCTTGATGCCGTCCTCGGCCAGCGCCTCGGCCACGTCGCGGGTCGAAACCGAACCATAGAGCTGGCCGGTGTTCGACGCCTGACGGATCAGCGTCACCGACTTGTCGTCGAGCGCCTTGGCGTCGTTCTCGGCATTGCCGCGGCGATTAGCGTTATCTGCCTCGATCTGGGCGCGGTTCGCCTCGAAGACCTTCTTGTTGGCTTCGTTGGCGCGCAGCGCCTTCTTGCGGGGCAGCAGATAGTTGCGAGCGAAACCGGCCTTAACGGAGACTACGTCACCGATCTGGCCCAGCTTCTCGACGCGTTCGAGCAGGATTACGTCCATGGTGGCGGTCCTCGCTTCTTACTTGACGATGTACGGAAGCAGCCCGATGTGACGGGCGCGCTTGATCGCCTGGGCGAGTTCGCGCTGCTTCTTGGCGGAAACCGCTGTGATGCGGCTCGGGACGATCTTGCCGCGCTCGGACACGAAGCCCTGCAGCAGACGAACGTCCTTATAATCGATCTTGGGAGCATCCTTCGCGGAGAAGGGGCAGCTCTTGCGGCGGCGGAAAAATGCGCGTGCCATGTCTCTGGTTCTCCTTACGCGGATTCGCGATCTTCACGGCGCGGGCGATCGCCGCCCCGGTCACCGCCCCGGTCACCGCCACGGCCACCATCGCGGTCGCCACGGCGGCCATCGCGGTCGTTGCGCTCGCCACGGCGCATCATTGCCGACGGACCCTGCTCGAGTTCGTCGACGCGTACGGTCATATAGCGGATGACGTCTTCGTTGATCGCGGTCTGGCGCTCAAGCTCGGCGACGACGCCGGCTGGGCCGTCGATCTGAAGCATCACATAATGCGCCTTGCGGTTCTTCGCGATGCGATAGGCGAGGCTACGCAGGCCCCACGTCTCGGTCTTTACGACCTTACCCTGGCGTTCCTCGACGATTTTGGTGGCGGCTTCCGCCAGCGCGTCGACCTGAGCCTGGGCCAGATCCTGACGCGCGAGAAACACGTGCTCGTAGAGAGCCATGCTCGCATATTCCTTCTCTTGCCGATCGCTGACGCCGTGCCCATCACGACGTCCCTCCGGCTTTCTTCCAAAAACAGGGGGGCGGAGAGACTGGCTCCCGCCCCGGCTGCGCGGCTAATGGCGGATGGGCGGCGGAAAAGCAAGCCAAGAAGCTTGCGTCTTCGTGCCCGCTTACCTAGTGCCGCACGCCATATCGGGAGAAGGGGCCGTCATATGCGCGCATTCATATTTCCGGGGCAGGGCAGCCAGGCGGTCGGCATGGGGCAGGCGCTCGCCGAAGCGAGCACCATCGCGCGCGAGACCTATCAGGAGGTCGATGACGCGCTGGGCCAGAATCTGTTCAAGCTGATGGTCGAGGGACCGGCAGATACGCTGCAGCTGACCGAGAATGCGCAGCCGGCGATCATGGCGAACGCCATCGCAACGCTGAGGGTATTGCAGAAGGAAGGCGGAATAAGCCTCGCCGACAAGGCAGCGTTCGTCGCCGGTCACAGTCTCGGCGAATATACGGCACTCTGCGCGGCCGAGGCGATCGATCTGGCGACGACCGCGCGGCTGCTGAAACTGCGCGGCCAGTCGATGCAGGCAGCGGTGCCGGTCGGGGTCGGGGCAATGGCGGTGTTCCTCGGCCTCGATTTCGAAGGCGCGAAGGCGGTCGCGGAGGCGGCGGCGGAGGATCAGGTCTGTCAGGCCGCGAACGACAACAGCAATCGGCAGGTGGTCGTCTCGGGGCACAGGGAGGCTGTCGAGCGTGCGATCGAGATCGCCAAGGGAAAGGGCGCGCGCCGCGCAATGTTGCTGCCCGTCTCGGCACCGTTTCATTGCGCGCTGATGCAGCCCGCCGCCGACGCGATGGCCGAGGCCCTCGGCAAGACCGCCGTGCAGAGCCCGCTCGTGCCCGTCTACGCCAACGTTACGGCGGCGGCCGTCGCCGATCCGCAGGACATCGTGAAGCTGCTGGTCGCGCAGGTCACTGGCACGGTGCGCTGGCGCGAAAGCGTGGCAGCGATGGCGGCGGCCGGGGTTGAGCAGTTCGTGGAGTTCGGCGGCAAGGTCGTGGCGCCGATGGTCAAGGACATCGTTGACGGACCCGTAGCGACCAGCATCGTGACGATGGCCGATATCGAGACGCTCGCGGCGACGCTTTGAGAAGAGTTCGTCATCCTGACGAGAGCCGGGTCTCGGGGACAGGGGCGCCAACCTCACCCCAAATCCGGCCTGCGCTCAGATGAGCTTGAGGGAAGGAAGTCCAATGTTCGATCTTTCAGGCATGACCGCCCTGGTGACCGGCGCGAGCGGCGGCATCGGGTCGGCGATCGCGAAGGCGCTGGCGGGGCAAGGGGCGCGGGTCGCGCTGTCCGGGACGCGCGAGGACGCTCTCAAGAGAGTCGCGGCCGAGATTGGCGGCGACGTGGTGATCCTGCCATGCAATCTCGGTGATACTGCGGCGGTCGACGCGCTGGTGCCGAGCGCGGTCGAAGCGCTGGGCGGCAGGCTTGACATCCTCGTCAACAATGCGGGCGTGACGCGGGACAATCTGATCCTGCGGATGAAGGACGAGGAGTGGGACCAGGTGATTTCGGTCAACCTCGAAGCTGCCTTCCGGCTGATCCGTGCGGCGACCAAGCCGATGATGAAAGCGCGCTTCGGCCGCGTGATCACAATCACTTCGGTGGTAGGCGCGACCGGCAACCCGGGGCAGGCGAATTATGCGGCGTCGAAGGCTGGTCTCGTCGGCATGTCCAAGGCGCTCGCCCAGGAATTGGCCAGCCGCAACATCACCGTCAATTGCGTTGCACCGGGCTTCATCAGCTCGGCAATGACCGACGCGCTGCCGGAGGCGCAGAAGGAGCAGCTGCTCGGGAAGATTCCGGTTGGGAAACTCGGCGAAGGGAGGGATGTCGCTGCCGCCGTCGCCTATCTATCAAGCCCGGAGGCGGCTTATGTCACCGGACAAACTCTGCATGTGAACGGCGGCATGGCCATGATCTGATCTTATGCCGTCAAAGCACGCTTGCAAGCAAAGTCGGCCGCTATTAGGGCAGGCGAAACGTACCCAAGGAAGGTTGGAACATGAGCGAGACCGCTGAGCGCGTTAAGAAGATCGTCGTCGAGCATCTGGGCGTGGAGGCCGACAAGGTCACCGAAGAAGCCAGCTTTATCGATGATCTGGGCGCGGACAGCCTCGACATCGTCGAGTTGGTGATGGCCTTCGAGGAGGAGTTCGGCGTCGAAATTCCCGACGATGCAGCGGAGAAAATCGCCACCGTCAAGGACGCGATCAGCTATATCGAGAGCCACAAGGGCTGAGTCCTCGCCCGCCGACGGTCGAGCGACCGGGGCAGGTGATCGACCGAGAGGATTTGGCGGCTCCCCGACCCCCGGACATTCCGAAGGGACGGGGAGCCGCCTTGCCGTTCAGCTTGGTAGTGCCTTCGACGGCGCTTGGACAATTTGGACTAGGAGGATGCGATGCGTCGCGTGGTCGTAACCGGGCTCGGGCTTGTCACGCCGCTTGGAGCGGATGTCGAGACCGCGTGGGCCAATATCATTGCGGGCAAGTCGGGAGCGGCGAGGATCACCCGGTTCGATCCCAGCGACCAGGCCTGCACGATCGCCTGCGAGGTGAAAGCTGCGGATCATCCCTATGGCTTCGACCCCGGCAAGCGCGTCGATCATAAGGTTCAACGCCAGGTCGATCCGTTCATCATCTACGGCATCGACGCGGCTGGCCAGGCTCTTGAAGATGCCGGGCTGACGGAGATGAGCGAGGAGGAAAGTTATCGGGCCGGGCTGTCGATCGGCTCGGGCATCGGTGGCTTGCCCGGGATCGAGAGTGAATCGATCGTCCTCCACGAAAAGGGCCCACGCCGGGTCAGTCCACATTTCGTTCATGGTCGGCTGATCAACCTGATTTCGGGGCAGGTTTCGATCAAATATGGGCTGCGCGGTCCGAACCACGCGGTGGTGACGGCCTGCTCCACCGGCGCGCATGCGATCGGCGATGCGGCGCGGATGATCGCGATGGACGACGCCGACATCATGGTTGCTGGCGGCGCGGAGGGCGCGATCTGCCCGCTCGGCATCGCCGGTTTTGCCCAGGCGCGTGCGCTTTCCACCGCCTATAACGATACGCCTGAGCGCGCATCCCGTCCCTATGACAAGGGCCGCGATGGCTTCGTGATGGGCGAGGGCGCCGGCGTCGTCGTGCTCGAGGAATATGAGCATGCCAAGCGTCGCGGCGCCAAGATATATGCCGAGGTGATCGGTTATGGCCTCGCGGGCGATGCCTATCATGTCACCGCGCCGCATCCCGAAGGATCGGGCGCCTACCGGACGATGGCGATGGCCCTCAGGAGGTCGGGGCTACAGCCATCCGATATCGACTATATCAATGCCCACGGCACATCGACGCCGCTCGGCGACGAGCTCGAGGCCGGTGCGGTTCGCCGTCTGTTTGGCGATGCGCTGAAGACGGTATCGATGAGCTCGACGAAATCCGCGATCGGACATCTGCTCGGCGGTGCCGGCGCGGTCGAATCGATCTTCTGCATCCTTGCGATGCGCGATCAAATCGTTCCGCCGACGCTCAATCTCGAAAATCCGAGTGAAGGGCTCGAGGATTTCGACCTGGTGCCGCTCAAGGCGAAGAAGCGCAAGGTGCATGCGGTTCTCAACAACAGCTTCGGCTTTGGCGGGACCAACGCCAGCCTGATCATGCGCAGGGTTGAGGATTGAGGACGGCGCCGTGAGCCGTCGCCGCAGACCCCGGATGATTCGGCGCCTGCTCGTTCCACTGCTGATCGTGATGCTGGCCGCGGGCGCAGCGACGGCGTGGATATCGCGAGACTGGTGGGGTGAGGGCCCGCTGGATCGGCCGACAAGCGTCAGGGTGGAGCGCGGCGCGACGCTGGCCGGTGCAGCTCGCGCGCTGGAAAAGGCGGGCGCGATACGCTCGACCACCAACTTCCTCCGCTTTGCGCGTCGCCTCGGACCGGCCGACCCGATCCGAGCCGGTGAGTTCAAGATACCCGCGGGTGCGAGCGGCCGGGCGATCCTCGACATCCTGCAGCATGGGACGCCGGTCCAGCATCTCGTGACGATCCCCGAGGGCATGCCTTCGATCCTGGTTCATGAGCGGCTGATTGCCGAGCCGTTGCTGACCGGAGAAGTTCCCTTACCGGCCGAGGGATCGGTCTTGCCCGACAGCTACAGTTTCGAGGCCGGCGAACCTCGCGCTGCTGTACTCGCGCGAATGCAGGCGGCGATGCGCGAGGTCCTCGATGAGGCCTGGAGGGCGCGTAAGCCCGGCGGTGTCGTTCGCAACCCGCGCGAGGCGCTGATTCTCGCATCGATCGTCGAAAAGGAGACGGCGGTGGCGGCGGAGCGCACGACGGTCGCTGCGGTCTATTCCAATCGGCTCCGGCGGGGCATGAAGCTCCAGGCCGACCCGACCGTCATCTATCCGATTACCAAGGGCAAGCCGCTCGGCCGGCGCATACGCCGCTCGGAGCTCAATGCGGTCAACGGATATAATACCTATGCGTCGCCGGGGCTCCCTGCCGGACCGATCGCAAACCCCAGCCGGGCTGCGATCGAAGCGGTGCTTGATCCAGCCAAGAGCGATGCGCTCTATTTCGTTGCCGATGGCAAAGGCGGTCATGTGTTTGCGCGGACGCTGGCCGAGCATAATGAAAATGTACAACGCTTCTACGCGATCCGGAGATCACGTGGCGAGATGTAATACGCGCCTGGCGCCAAATCGGTCAAACGATCAGCGCTGGTAAGGCGGAGCTTTGCCCGTACGAGCGGATCGTGCGTTAGCGGCTAATGACGGGCGCGCGCGGAACTGTGCGCGCCCGTCGCTATGTTGCTCAGACGGCGGTGCTCGTCACCCGCGCGTGACTACCAGACTCATCCGATTTGATCGTGCCGCCGAACAGCATTTTCAGCCGTCCGCCAAGCGACATGTCTGTCTCCCACAGCTCGGCTTCGTCGATATCGAAACGGAGCAACGCCAGATTTGGATCGTCCTTGCCTCCGGGAAACCACGCCTCGGCCTGCTTGTTCCAGAGTTTGTCTATGATCGAGCGGTCGTTATCCACGGCGACGGTGCCTGCTAGACAAGCAAAATAATCCTGCCCCTTCGAGACGAACTGCCCCATGGCGGGGCCGCCCCGGCTCAGGCGATTGTCCTTGCCGATGAAGAAATAGATTCGGTTGACCTGGTCCGGGTCGAGCTGTGCGGTCAACGGCTCGGCATGCGTGCGCGGCTCACTGAGCCCCAGCATGATGAAAGGGCCCTGTTCGAGCTTGCTCCACAGATGTCGCTTGAGCTCAATTGCGTCTGCCATACGTCCTCTCTCCTCATGTCACGAGAAGAGTAACGAAGCGAAGCCGCAGGAGTTTCCCCTGCGACCGGCTCACCCCCGAATGCGGTTCTCGAGGCCATCCATCGGCGGCCGGGCATCGGGCTGGCGCGCGGTTGCGGCGATGGGGCAAAGCGCGGCCGCCACCGCTGTCACAATTCTGCTTCCGGAAAACGGCTTCTGGACAAAAAGGCTACGGGGCACGCCGCGCGAATGCCACTCCGCTCCGCTGTCGCCACTGACATAGACCACCCCGACGGACAGATCGCGCTCACGCGCGAAGCGCGCCACATCCCAGCCCGAGCAGCCGCTGCCGAGCCGGATGTCGGTGACCAGCCCGCTGAAGGCGGTCGAGGCCTCGTCCAGAAGCGCGATGGCATCCTCGCCGCAGGTCACCAGCGCTACGCCATAGCCCGCCTCGACCAGGGCATCCTCGATCACCGCGCCGATCAGCATTTCATCCTCTACGACGAGGATGGTGCGCCGTCCCATCACATTCTCCCTACGCGTTCAACTCCATCGCCGCATGGCCCCATGTATCGTCTTTCATAACATCGCGAGCTGAGCGATGCACGGAGGCCGCCGTACCGCCGCCGAGCTTTTATGTGCCGAAACCGGACATGGACGACATTGAACCTCGAAAGAGGCGCTGCTCCCTCGGCTCGGGCGCACGACGTGATGTCGCGGGAACCGTGAACCGCCATGTGCGAGAACCGCGAGCGCATCGTCGGCTGACCATCATCGGTTCCGCGCGGTTCGATGGATCACCATGGCTGCCACGCTGAACGGCTCCGCTATAGCCTGAGCCCGGCTGTTTCATCGAGCCCAAGCGCGAGATTGAGGTTCTGGACCGCGGCGCCGCCCGCGCCCTTGCCGAGATTGTCGAGCGCAGCAATCAGGCGCGCCTGCCCAGTCTTCTCGTCGACGTAAACGAACAGATCCAGCCGATCGGTGCCTGCGGCCTGTTCGATGGTCAGAAAGGGCGGATTATCGCGCGCGACGCGAACGATCCTGCTCCCGGCATAGGCCTCGCCCAGCACGTCGCGCAGCGCGTCGCCACTCGGCCGGCCGGGCAGCAGATGCAGATGCAAGGGCAGCTCGACGAGCATCCCGCGATAGGTATGTGCGACAGCGGGCATGAAGATTGGCGGATGATCGAGCCCGGCGTGGTGCTGCATCTCCGGCACATGCTTGTGGCCGAGGCCGAGCGCATAGGCGCGAAAGGCGGTGTCGGTCGCTTCGTCGGAGGCCGCGTCCTCGAACATCGCGATCATCGCCTTGCCGCCGCCCGAATAGCCCGACACGGCATTGACCGAGACCGGAAGGTCGGCGGGTAGCACGCCCGCTCGTACCAGCGGCCGCACGAGCGCGAGGAAGCCTGTCGGATAGCATCCAGGATTGGAGATCCGCGTCGTCATCGCCAGCCTGTCGCGATTTTGTGGATCGAGCTCGGCAAAGCCATAGGTCCAACCCTGCGCCGTACGGTGGGCGGTGGACGCGTCGATCACCTTCACCGTAGGGCTATCGATCAGTGCCACGGCCTCGCGCGCCGCGTCATCGGGCAAGCACAGGATGACGGCGTCGGCGCTGTTCAGCGCCTCGGCACGCGCGGCCGGATCCTTGCGGCGGACCGGATCGATTTCGATCAGGCTGATGTCCCGCCGGCCCGCGAGCCGATCGGCTATTTCGAGGCCGGTCGTGCCGGCCGCGCCATCGATGAAGACCGTGCTGGTCATCTGGGCAATCTCCGCCGGCTTACGATCGGCCGGTCATGGTGGGGCATGAGGCGGGCCACGACATCGGCGAGCGGTTCGACGACCACGCTCATCCAGTGCGCATTGGCATGGATAAGTCTGCTGTCATCCACCATCAGACCGACATGGCCGGGGAAAAAGACGATGTCGCCGCGTCGGAGGTCGTCGCCGTCCGTTATGGCCTGGCCGAGAGCGGTCCGTTGAAGGTCGGTATCGCGAGGTGCATCGATGCCCGTCGCCGCCAAGGCGATCTGCACAAGCCCCGAGCAGTCGATGCCGCCGGCGCCGCGTCCACCCCACAGATAGGGCGAGCCGAGGAGGAGTTCCGCGACGCTCGCCGCATCATCGCACCTGTCGTCATGCGCACCGACGTGCTGGCGATGAATGAATCCGGCGGGCGTCTCGAGGAAGGTGTCCCCCATTATCCCCGCGACGCGCGCGCCGAAAGGCAATGTAGCGACGGCCGGCGATTTGATCGATGGCCGGGCAAACAGCAGCGCCTCGCGGACGGCGATCTGATGGGTTGCCGTGAGCGGGTCGGTAAAGGCGGACTCGGGAACGTAACCGACATAATGGTCGTGACGCGAAAAGCCCCATGCCCAGCCGCCAGCTACGTCCAACACGGCGAAATCCTCGCCAGTCAGTAACTGGGAGACAGCTTCGGCCTCGGCTTCGGGCGCGATGCGCATCATCACGCTTTCAGCGGCTGAGCGGAGAAGCGGGGCCGCGTAGTGCGGCGCGAATAAAGACCCGGCTAGCGCGACGTCGGCGATATCGGAGCGATAGGCATTGATGCGCGAATCCAAAAGCTTTGTCGGGCCGTCAAGGCGAAATGCGGCCGCAGCAAGCCGCCGGTCTAGAGGATCAGCTATGCACCTTGTCGATGTCGATGGATTTTCGGAATGCATCGAGAAAAGCGGCCCCTTTTTCGGTCTTCGCCACGAAGATATTGCGACGGTCGTTGTCGTCGCGTTCGCGGCGCAGATAGCCGAGCGAGCCTAGCGTGTTCAAGGCGCGCGTGATGACCGGCTTCGAAACTCCGAGCTGTTGGGCCAAGCCGCGCACCGTATGTGGACCAGGCGTGATATAGCTGATGAGCAGCAGGGCCATTTGCCGGTTGGTAAGGTCGGGTTGGCCGGAGCGCACATAGGCCACCAGCGCTCGCATCCACTGAGAAAGCTGATTGTCGCCCATCTCGCACCCTTCAATGATCCAATTACGAGGGATCGTGTCTACGTAACTGAAGAACACGCGCCGGCCGAAATCGTTTCACTGTGAGATTGAGGTGGGCTCGATTCGCCGCCGAAAATCAGCGGTCCGCCTCAGGCCGTAACGAATTTGCCCTGCAGCATCGCGAAAATCGCGCGAAGTCCGAGCGCGTCTCCGCCCTTCGGTCGACCCGGCCGTGCTGACGGTCGCCAGGCAAAGGTATCGAGATGCGCCCAAGGCGTCCCGTCGGGGACGAACTTCTGGAGGAACAACGCAGCGGTTATCGCTCCCGCGAAACTGCCCTCGCTGGCGTTGTTGATATCGGCGACCCCGGACTTCAGCAACTCGGCGTAGTCCGGCCAAAGCGGCAATCTCCAGACGGGATCGCTCACCTTCCGCGCGGCTTCGCCGATCTCGTCCGCCAGCGCATCGTCGTTCGCGAACAAGGCAGGCAGATCGGGGCCGAGCGCGACGCGTGCCGCGCCGGTCAGTGTGGCGAAGTCGACGACAAGGGCCGGCTTTTCCTCGATCGCGCGGGCGAGCGCATCGGCGAGGATCAGGCGTCCTTCTGCATCGGTGTTGCCGATCTCGACCGAGATGCCCTTGCGGCTGCGCAGGACGTCGCCAGGGCGGAATGCTTCGGCCGACACAGCGTTTTCGACCGCGGGGATCAGCATGTGGAGCCTTATCGGGAGCCGCGACGCCATGATCAGCTTAGCCAGCGCCAGTGCATGCGCCGCACCCCCCATGTCCTTTTTCATCAGCAGCATCGCCGAGGAAGGCTTGATGTCGAGGCCGCCGCTGTCGAAACAGACGCCCTTGCCGATAACCGCGACGCGGGGATGCGATTCTTCTCCCCATTCGAGTTCGATCAGCCGCGGGGCGCGCTCGCGGGACGCAGCGCGGCCGACCGCCGCGATCATCGGATAATCGCGATCGAGCGCGTCTCCGCGCGTTATCCGCACTTGGGCGCCGCCCGATTTCGCGATCGCCTGCGCGGCATCCTCCAGTTCGGTGGGACCAAGATCGGCGGCCGGTGTGTCGATCAGGTCGCGCGCCATGGCAATCGCTTCGGCCATGGTGACCACCGCGGCGATGCCGGCAATGTCCTTGGTCAGGAGCACGCGCTGGGGGATGGGTTCGGGCTTGGCAAGATAGCGGTCGAAGCGGTGATGGGCCAGAAGCCAGCCGAGCGCGCTGTCGGCAGCCATGTCTTCCGTGAGCCGATAGATGCCGGCCGGTAACGCCTGCGCCGCCGCGGCCAGATCCCAGGGCCTCGGCTTCGCGGCAGCGCCAAGCACCCCCGACCATTCGCCGTCCCGGCTGCCCGGCAGGATGAGAAGCTCCCCGGCCTTCGCTTTGAACTGCGACGCCGTGACGAGCGTGCGGACCTGGACAGACTGTGTCTTCAGCCAGGCTTCGAAGCCCTCGCCGCCGATCCTGGCGATGGAAATGGCCGCCTCGCCGCGGTCGGGTTGGAGCAGGCTTGAGAAGTCGGTCATGCCGGAGGGGCATCCTGTCGATCGAGCAGGAGGTGCATCCGCGCGGTGGCGATCGGTTTGGCGCGATCTTCCTGCCAGCAGACTGCGCTGGCATTGGCGACCCGTTTGCCGATGCGGACGATCTTCGCGACGGCGTGGGTGTCCACCATCGTCGCGCCGCGCAGATAGTCGACCGCTACGTTGATCGGCTTGATCCGCGGCGTCGGGCCGTCGCTGAACTCTGCGTACAATGCGTGATAGCAGGCGAGCTCGAGCAATCCACCCAGCACGCCGCCATGGACGAAACCAGGACGGCCGCCAATTTCAGGCCGCCAGCTCATCGTCAGGACCGGTTCGCCGTCCAGCAGATTGCGACGGGCGCCGATCACGTCGGCATAAGGGATATATTCCATGGCTTAATCCCCGCTGCAGAAGAAGGTCGCCTGCGAGCGCGCGATCGGATCGCCCAGGTCGCCATCATGCGCATCGGCGCTGACGAAGGCGACATTGCGGGTGAGCCGGTAACAGGTAGCGCGCGCGAAGATCGACTTTCCTGGCGGTGCCGCGCGCAGATAGTCAACGCGTAGGTCGAGCGTGGCGAACGCCCGGAAGCGACCCTCGAAAACCACGACGCTCAGGCCCGACGCATTGTCGATCAGCGAGATGAGCGGCCCGGAAGCGAGCAGGTTGTGCGACCGGGAGATTGCCAGTTCGGGCCGATAGTCGAGCGCGATCTCGCACCAATCGTCCCCACAATCGACTATGCGAAGACCGAGCTCGGCGGTGTGGCCCCCATAGCCGAGTCTGGACCGGGACAGCTCACGAAGTTCTTCTATCTTCATAGGATCGGCATAGGAGTTCCGCCGACCATGGCAAGGATCAAATCGTCGTCTGCGAGCCTAGCTCTACCACGCGATTGGGCGGGATGCGGAAGAAGTCGGTTGGGTCGGACGCATTGCGATAGAGGAAGATGAACAGCAGATCCTGCCAGAACGGCATACCGCTATGCTTCGATGGCCTCAGGGTGGACCGCCCGATAAAATAGCTGGTCTGTAGCGTTTCGAGCCGATTGTCGGCTTCGGCCAAGGCAGCCGCAAGATCTTGTGGGACGTCCGGACTCTCCATGAAGCCGTAGTTGAGGACCGCGCGCGAAAAATTCTCGTCGATCGCGTGCAATTCGAGCCGTTTGCCGGGTTCGACGACCGGGCTATTCACGGTGTTGATCGTGAGCGCGAGGTTGCGCTCGTGCAAAACTTTATTGTGCTTGAGGTTATGGAGCAGCGCGCTCGGGGCCGCCGCCTGATCAGACGACAGGAAGATGGCCGTTCCAGGCACCCGCTCGGGGGGGCGGTTGCGCAGCATCTTGGCCAGATCCTCGAGCGCGATCGACTGGCTCTGATCGATAGCCAGCAAAAGGTCGCGCCCGCGCATCCAGGTCACGATCACGATCATCACGCCGACCGCGACGATGAGGGGCGCCCATCCGCCCTCAAAGACCCGCAATATATTGGCACCGAAGAAAAGGAGGTCGAGCAGCAGCAGCGGTGCGATCACCGCCAAAGTCAGCCATAACCGCCACTTCCATACCCGACGCACCACCATGAAGCCCAGGCAGGTGGTGACGACCATGGTGCCCGAGACGGCGATGCCATAAGCCGCCGCCATCGCCGTCGACGAGCCGAAGCCGAGGACGAGGATCATAACGCCAACGAACAGTAGCATGTTGATCGCGGGCAGATATATTTGGCCCGCGGCATGTTCCGACGTCTGCCGGATCTTCAGCCGCGGCAGGAGGCCTAGCTGAATGGCCTGTTGGGTCAGCGAATAGGCGCCGGTGATGACCGCCTGGCTGGCAATGACCGTGGCAAGTGTCGCGAGCAGAACCAGAGGGAGCCGGGCGGGGCCGGGTGTCATCAGGAAGAACCAGTCCTGATTCGTGAACTCGATACCCTTCGCGGCGGAAACTTCGAGCCTGTGGAGCGCAAAGGCGCCCTGGCCCAGATAATTGAGGGTCAGAGCCGGAAAGACGATCGCCAGCCAACCCAGTCTGATCGGTTTGACGCCGAAATGGCCCATATCGGCTGTCAGTGCTTCGGCGCCGGTGACGGTGAGGAAGACGGCGCCGAGCACGAACAATCCCGCCATGCCGTGATTGGCGAGAAACAGGATCGCGTTGTGCGGCAGGAAGGCGGCGAAGATCGCCGGTTCGTCGAAGATATGGATCAGGCCGATCGTGGCGATCGTGGCGAACCAGATCAGGCAGATCGGGCCGAAGAGCCGCGCCACGGCGGCAGTGCCGCGGGCCTGCATCGCGAACAGCCCCACGAGGATCGCACAAGTGATGAGCAGGACCTCGCCCTGCGAAACGCCTCCGCGCAATCCGGGAATCGTTTGCAGCCCTTCGACGGCCGACAGCACAGACAGGGCAGGGGTGATGATGCCGTCGCCGTAGAAAAGCGAGGCCCCGGCCGCACCGAGCAGGACAATGAGCGTGCGGCGCTTGCGGGCCTTGCGCTGGGCCAGCGCCATCAGCGCCAGGACACCGCCTTCGCCATTATTGTCGGCGCGCATGAGGAAAAATACATATTTGCAGGTCACGACAAGCAACAGCGTCCATAGCGCGAGGCTGAGCACGCCCAATATCTCGCCCGCGACGATGCCGTCTGCGGCGGCCTGGCCGAGCGCTTCTCTAAACGCATAGATCGGGCTGGTGCCGATATCGCCGAAAACCACGCCCAGCGCACCGAGCGTGAGCGCTGCCATGCCATCCTTGCGCTGTCGACCCTGCGCGCTCGGCGCCGCCGCGACTTGGTCATTGTGCATTATGCGCCCTCGAAACGGCGAACCGGCGGGCGCATTAGGCCCGTCCCAGGAAGATTGCACGAGATATTTCGTTGCGGAGCTGCATCGTTTGCGTGGGGCGTGCAATCGCTGTAAGGGCTGTCGCGAACTGCCTCGGTGGCGCGTCCGAATCGACGTTGTCTCCGGGGCTTCTCTGTTTCCCGCGCCCCCGGAGGCCACAGATGACCCGCCGTCGTCAGATCTATGAAGGCAAGGCAAAGATCCTTTACGAAGGCCCGGAGCCCGGCACGCTGATTCAATATTTCAAGGACGACGCGACAGCGTTCAACGCGCAGAAGAAGGGCACGATCAACGGCAAAGGCGTGCTCAACAACCGTATCTCCGAACATATCTTCACGCTGCTCGGACTGATCGGAGTACCAACGCACTTCATCCGCCGGCTCAACATGCGCGAGCAGTTGATCCGACAGGTCGAGATCGTGCCGATCGAGGTCGTCGTTCGAAACGTCGCGGCAGGATCGCTGGTCAAGCGCCTCGGCATCGAGGAGGGCACCCAGTTGCCGCGCACGATCATCGAATATTACTACAAGGATGACGCGCTTGGCGATCCTATGGTCGCCGACGAGCATATCGCCTGCTTCGGCTGGGCGAGCCAGGAGGAGATGCACGACATCGCCGATATGGCGATCCGCGTAAACGACTTCATGTGCGGGCTCTTCGCCGGGATCGGAATTCGTCTCGTCGACTTCAAGCTCGAGTTCGGCCGCTTCTGGGATAACGACTTTAGTCGCGTCATCCTGGCCGACGAGATCAGCCCGGACGGCTGCCGCCTCTGGGACATGGCGACCGGCGAGAAGCTGGACAAGGACCGTTTCCGCCAGGATCTTGGTGGCGAGGTGGAAGCTTATCAGGAGATTGCCCGCCGGCTCGGCCTGCTTCCCGACGGTGAAAATATGATCCTCGACCTCGAAACCCATCGCAAGAATAGAGGTAAATAGTTCAATATCTTATCGCCTTTCCTTGAGAGCTGGCCGCGCGAGCGTTCCCGCTTTGCCGCATTCCTGCCGCATTTCGCCGCAGCGCTATTTACGACCGTACCGATAGACATAATGTGACTGCTCGATCCGGGTGCGATCAAGCCTCGAGTCGCGGAGGACCGAAGCATGGGCGCATCGGGTTTGGTTCAACGGTCCGCACCGCCGATCGCGCTGCTCCTGCCGGATCTGGACGGTGGCGAGCAGCCCTACTGGCCCGATCACTGGGCTAAGAGCCGGATCGACTGCCGTCTGGTCGATCTTGGCCATGTCACACGGCCCGATCGCAACCATTGGGTGGCCCAACTGGATCGGGCGCTTCGCCACGCAGATGCTCCCGTCGTGCTCGTGGGCCACGGCGCGGGTGCCTTGGCCATTTCCGCCTGGTGCGGACTGATGAGCTGCGAGGCGGAAAAGGGCGTGATCGGTGCGCTACTGATCGCCCCTGCTGATCCGATGTCGCCCGATTCCGACCGCCGTCTGCGGGATTTCGGACCGATCCCGTCGCAGATCCTCTCCTTTCCCGCGCTGCTTGTCGCCAGTGAGGATGATCCGCTGCTCTCGCCCGAGCGTGCCTTTAGCCTGGCCCGCCTATGGGGCGCTGGCTTCGCCAGCTTCGGTACTTGTGGCCATTTCGGACCCGAGGATGGCCTCGGCTGTTGGACGGAGGGCGAGCAGTTGCTCGATCGCTTCATCGAGTTGGTCGATGCAGCCGACCGGAGTGGTCGCACCTTCGATCCGGCGATCGTCGCCGCGGCGCGCAGCGCCACCTCCCTGTTCCGTCCGTAGGGCGGTTTCGCGCCCCATCTGCTCCATCTCCGGGGAGTGGATGGGGCGCGTCATTCTATCCCAGTGGTCAATTGAGCATATCGCGCTACATCGCCGATGGTCCGGCTCGTGGTCAGCTGTCCAAGCTAAACTGTAGTTCGGCCAATATAAACCAAGCTGGCGTCACGCCGGCCGGCGCTCTATGGCGCCGGCGTAAGGGAAGCAGACAGACGGTCGAAAGGAGTTGCCGGATGAGCAGCCGTACGGAAGCGGTCAAGATCGCGCCGAACGACGCCTTCAACATTCAGACGGTGCTCTGGGTGAAGCACTGGAATGCCCATCTTTTCAGTTTCGCGGTGGACCGGCCGGCGTCATTGCGGTTCCGCTCGGGCGAGTTCGTCATGCTGGGCCTGCCGACGGAGGCGCGTCCGCTGTTGCGCGCTTATTCGATCGCCAGCCCGTCCTATGCCGACGAAATCGAATTTCTGTCGATCGCGGTCGAGGACGGTCCGCTGACCTCGCGCCTGCGGCATATCATTGCCGGTGACGAGATTTATCTGGCCCGTAAGACAACCGGCACATTGGTCGCCGACGCGCTGACGCCGGGCCAGCGGCTGTTCATGCTCGCGACCGGCACCGGCCTTGCGCCCTTCCTGTCGCTGATGCGCGATCCCGACATTTACGAGCGTTACGAGCAGGTTGTCATTGTCCACAGCGTCCGCCATCTCAGCGACCTCGCCTTCCGCGACGTGCTGGAGAGCAAGCTGGCCGGCGACCCGCTGGTCGAGGAGGAGGCAGCCGCGAAATTCCGCTATGTCCCCATCGTCACGCGCGAGCCTTTCCCGCGCCAGCAGCGCATCACGACGCTTATGGAGAATGGCGGACTGTTCGATAGCGTCGACGGCGACAAGAAGCTCGATCCCGCCACCGACCGGGTGATGATGTGCGGCAGCATGGACATGATCCGCGACTGCTCGGCGATCCTCGAACGGCTCGGCTTCGAAGAAGGTTCGAATGCAAAGCCAGCCGATTTTGTGATCGAGAAGGCTTTCGTCGGCTGATCGATCCCGGGTCTTGCCAAACGGCCGGATCCACTGCGAACCCTCGCTCCGGCCATGCCGTCGGCTTCAGGCGGACGGCCAGGCGCGACTGCTGTGTCCGTCGACGCTGACCGGGAGATCGCCGTCGAGGGTGATCCGACGCATGACACGGCGAGCATCGCCATAATCGGCGATCGCGTAATGCTGGGTTGCGCGATTGTCCCACATCGCGACGTCGCCTTCGGTCCACCGCCAACGCACTGTGTTTTCCGGACGAGTGATATGGTCTTGGAAGGTCTGGAACAGACGGACCGACTCCGCGGGGCTCACATCAAGGAACTTCTGGGTGAAATGCCCGAGCACCAGCGCCCGTTCGCCCGTTTCAGGATGGACGCGTACGAGCGGATGTTTGGTTTGGTACGGCGTCGAGGCGACCCGCGCATAATGGTCCTTGTCCTCCGACGTCAGCGGCGGCGCGATCGCATAATCGAAGAGGTTGGTGTGCACGGTCCAAAGCTGATCTGCGAGCGCGCGCAACGGAGAGGGAAGGTCGTCATAAGCTGTCGCGGTGTTCGCCCACATAGTATCGCCGCCAGATGAGGGAATCGCTATCGCGCGCAGTATCGAGGCGCTCGGATAGGCGGGGACGAAGGTTACATCGCTGTGCCAGCTGTTCGTCTTGCTGCCATAGCTCGAATCAAGTTCCATCAGGCGGGTCGACGGGTTGCGTGAAGCGACGGTCGGGTGCGGGACCGGCACCCCGAAGGCGCGCGCGAAACGCTCATGGCCGTCATCGTCCAGATTGGCTTGCGGAAAGAACAGCACCTTGTGGCGCGCCAGACCGTTCCAGATCGCGTCGGCGAGCCGCGGCGATATCGGCTCGCTAAGGTCCACGCCCTGGACAATGGCGCCGATGCGGCCCGCGACTGGTTTGAAGTCGAGCGTGTGCAGAGTGGCTTCTTCGGTCAGCGTTGGCATCGAATCATTCCTAAATGGTGGTGGAGGGGGGATGGGGGGTAAGCTCGATGGGCTGGTCGCGCCGGTCCAGGGCGCTTCGGATCGCTCGATGGCGCTGCTCGTCCAGCGGGAAGCGCAGCATCATGACCGCCGCAAGAATGTGGGCGCCGGCGGGCACGAGGGCGAAAACGCATTTCAGGCCCAATAGCGCTCCGGCGTCATTGGCTCCGTCAGCACTGAACCCAAGCCAACCGACAAGCGGCAGGACGACCCCGACCGCGACCGCGGTGGCAGCCTTCATTGAGAGGCCGAAGATCGAGAAGAGCAACCCTCCATGGTCGCTGCCGGTTTCCAGCCGTTGCTTGTCGGCGATATCGGCCAGAATGGCACGCAGCATGAGATTGCCCGAGCCTTGGGTAAGCCCCTGTGCGATCAGCAGTAGAATCAAGAGCCACAGCGTGGAAGAGGTGACCAGGATCAGTGCCGCGTTCACAGCGGCCTGTATCAGTTCCGCCGCGATCAGCGCGCGGTGCTTCCCGAGTCGATAGCCAATCTTCAGCCAGAGCGGCCCTGCCACGATGCCGAAGCTGTATTGTAGTACGAACATCAAGCTCGCCGCCGCGCCCAGGTTCATATATTGGGTAAAGAAGAAGAGCATCAGTGAGCTGCGCGCGAACTGTCCGAAGGTGACGACGAAGTCGGACGCGAGCACGCGCAGCAACAGTGGGTCCCGGATTATCGAAACAAGTCGCTCAACGGAGATGCTCTGCTCGTCGCGCGTAGGACCGGCGTCCGGAAAGGCGCGCAGGGTCAACGCTCCTCCAATCACGGCAGATGCGATGATAAACGCACCCATCGCCGCGACTTTCGCCGTCTGATCCCGAAGCCCCAGCTGATCGAGGAGCGCTGGCACGAGCAGGACGAGCATCAGCCCGATCGCGCTGGCGACGCCCAGATATGTCTGAACCCGGGTCCGCTCGTGATAGCGCCCGGATATCTCGCCACTCCAGGCATAGAGCGGAATCTGGAGCATGCTCCAGCCGGCGTAGAGAGGGATGAGGACGATAAACAGATAGACAGCGTTAGGGGAACCGGAAGGAATGAAGGCGGCCCAGGTGGCGCCGATGTAGATCGGCAGCCCCGCCGCGATCCAGCTCCGGCGTCGGCCGAAGCTGACCCGGGTGCGATCGGAGAAATGGCCTACGATCGGATCCCAGGCGGTGTCGACGATCCGGACCAGCATGAAGACCAGCCCGACCGTTCCGATAGCGATGCCATGATGTTGCGCGTAAAAGGCCGGGAGATAGGCGGTAAGCGGGAAGCCCGCCCCCGCTACCGATACCATGATCGCGGAGAACGCCGCCAGCCGCACGGCCGGCAACGCTGGCTCAGAGGAATGGCGAGAGCCCATCAGAATCTGAACCGGCCGGTAATTCCGCCGGTGCGAGGGTCCCCGACAGCTGCGCCGAGATATCCGGTGTTGAACGGGGCCAGGCCTCGCCGCGTGTAATAATCCTTGTTCAGTAGATTGCGGACCCAGCCGAAGATGTCCCACCGGCCCTCGGGGTCACGAACGCCGAGACGGCCGTTGACGATCGAATAGCCCGGTATCTTGCCAAAGCTCGAATTGTCCGATGCGGTGTTGTATTGCGAGCGCCACGACCAGTCGGCTCCTGCATAGACCTCGCTGGCTGAGGTGATCGGCAGAGCCGCTTCGCCACCGGCCGAGATAGCCCAGCGCGGCGAGTTAGGCAGCGTCTCGCCGCTTAGATCGCAGATCGGGCCACCGGTCGGGCCGCTCGTGCCGAACGGGCAGGGCGCCGCCGGATAGGAGACGTAGACCGTGTCTGCATAGGTCCCCGACGCATAGAGGCTGAGGCCCTTCGTCGGCGTGACCTGAAGGTCGACCTCGGCCCCGCGCGAACGGACCTTGGCGGCATTAGTGAGGTAGATGAGCGAGCGGGCGCCATCGGAGAAGGTCGCTTGGAAATCCGCGATCTCGGTCCAGAAGGCTGCGCCGTTCAGGGTCACGCCGGGAGCTGGACTCGTCTTCACGCCAAGCTCGAAATGGTCGACCTTCTCGGGATTGACGACTGGCGGCGCGCCCGGTGCGAGCCCTGTCAGATTGAGCCCGCCCGACTTCGTTCCCCGCGCGTAAGTCGCATAGGCGAGCACGCCATTGATCGGCCGCCAGGCAAGGTTGACCTGCCCGGACACCTTGCTGCTCGTGTCCGCGGCAATCAGCGATCTTGCGGGACCGAAGGCATTGCGAAGCGCCTGCGCCGCCGTCGCCGTTGCCGGCGCGACCGTCGTCAGGTCGACGCCGCCGGTCTGGCTCTGCACATAGAAGCCGCGTTTCTTCTCATGGGTGAAGCGCAGGCCGACGGTCAGCGTTAGACGCGGGTCGATATGCCAATCCAATTGGCCAAATGCCGCATGGCTGCGCGTCTTGCCTTGCGACGCGCCCTCGAAAACGAAGCCGTTCAGCGCTGCCTGACGTATCGCGGCGGGCACCGAGGGCGCTATCACGAAGTCAGGCGCGTCGCGGCCATATTCGGTGAGTTGCCGCGTGTTCAGCGCTTGCCGAAAATAATAGAGGCCGGCGACATAGTCGATCTCGCGCTCGCCGTTCGAAGCGATGCGCAACTCCTGGCTGAACTGATTTTGGCGGGTGGTCGTCTGCGATCGGCTAAGGATATCCAGCCCGGTGGAGTCGGAGTCGTTCAAGGGCTCCCAATTCCACGTTCGATAGGCGGTGATCGATGTCAGCGTCGCACCACCGGCTGACCAGCTCGCCTTTGCGGAAACGCCGCTCTGCCGCACATTGTAGCGAGATGGCGCGTTGATGTCGGTGATCCGGTCGAACGCGTTGAGTGTCGGCAGATTATAGCCGAGGCGTCCTGCCCGATCGTAGAAGTTATTCGCAATCGGCGCCCCGCTCGGCAGCGATGTGACGACTCCGGCGGGAAGCGTTACGCAACAATCCTCCTTGCGGATCGAATAGTCGCCGATCACGCGGACGGAAAAGCTCTCCGACGGGGTGAGCAATATCTGCCCACGCAGGCTTTGGCTGTTGAGGTTGCTGAGATCCCGGCCTGTGCGGACGTTTCTCACGGTTCCGTCTCGAATGGTGGTCGAAGCGGTCAGGCGGGCGGCGATCTTGTCGTCGACAAGCGGTCCCGATACGGCTGCCCGCGCTTGCACATAATCCCGGCTGCCATAAGTGATTTCCGCCGTTCCTTCCGGCGTGAAGCTTGGCGCGCGCGTCGAGATGCTGATCGCGCCGGCCGTGGTGTTGCGGCCGAACAGAGTGCCCTGGGGTCCTTTGAGAATCTCGATCCGGTCGATGTCAACAAGGTCGAAGACCGACTGACCCGGGCGCGCATAATAGACGTCGTCGATGTAGACGCCGACTCCGGAATCGAGACCATCACTGCTGACCGAAGCGTTGCTGCCGAGATTGCGAAGGTTGATGTTGGTGTTGCGCGGATTGATCGCGAATATCTGTAGGCTCGGAACCTGCTGCTTCACCTGATCGAGCGTTGAGATGCTGGTCGCTTCCAGCCGGGTGCCGCCGAGGACCGTCAGAGCGATCGGTACGTCTTGGGCGCTTTCCTCGCGGCGCCGTGCCGTCACGACGATTTCGCCGTTGTCGTAGCCGCCGACCTCAGCCTCGGCTGCCTGAGCGGCGCTATTCGGAACGCCCACGGCCTGGCCGCCGCTCAGAACGGTGAATGCCGCCAGGTACAGAGCTCGCGACCCGAATTGTTGTTTGTGCATTACGTCGTTACCTCCCTGATGCGCGGCTGCGCGGACGGCGGTGGGGTCGCCGGTCGCTGAGCGCCGTCGCGATCAAGCAGGAGGTAAATGAGGGAAAATATATAGTCTACCGTTTGAATAGAGAATCTGGCCAAGCTTTGTTTGTGCCGTCTCAATTTCTGCTAGTGCTGCGCGCAGGCGACGCTCACGCGCCGATCGGTGCCGCCGATGCCCTTAGCTGCGTTGGGATAAAGCGATCACCTTCCGGGCAGAGCGCCCGTTCACGATCGATCCGCGGTCATCGCGGCTTCAACAGCTGATCGAGCCAGCCGGGCTGCGCGTTCGTCCGTTCAAGCCGCGGATAGCGATTGCCGCCGAAATACGGAATAGTGACGGTCCTGTACTGATCGCCGCGGCGGACGAGGAGCTGGACCGGGATATGTGCCGCCTTCGCCTCGGTGATCGTCGCCTCCAGCCGTCCGGCCTCGTAGCTTTCCCCGTTGACCGCGATCAGCGCGTCAGCGTTGGTCAGGCCGGCGGCGAAGGCAGGGCTGTCCCAGATCACCTGATCGACGCCGTTATCGCCCTGGCCGATCACTAGCCCCAACGAATGGCTGAAATCGGCAATTTTGCGTCGCCGCTCCTCTGCACGCCAGAAGCCGGTAGGGCGTTCCGAATAGACCAGGCGGTAACCGCCGCGCTCGATCCATTTCAAAGGCGCGTCGGCCCCGGCCCGCTCCACGCGTGTCCGAAGAAAAGATGCCCAGTCGAAGGGCGCGACGGCGTCCAGGGTGCGGACGACGTCGCCAAAGCTGTAGGTGAGCGTTCCCCAATCGCCGTCGCGCACCCCGAAAAATGCATGGGCGAAATCGTCGAGCGACCGGCGGCCATCGGTGAGCGCGCGGATCTGCATGTCGACGTCGAGCCAGATCAGCATGCCCTCATTATAATAATCCTCCGATCGCTGGAGGCTGGTCCAGGGCTGCGGCCGGCGCGCGGCGATGATCGGATCGTTGGTCGTATCGATCAGCGGGCGCCAGCGCCGGCCCGGTCGCCCATCGAGCATCGCGGCGGCCATCGCGAGGGCGCTCAGCGTGTCCTCGGCCGAAACCAGGCCGGAGCGCGCCTGGAGGACATAACCCCAATATTGGGTTTGTCCTTCATAGACCCACAACAGCGAATTGCGCATTGGCACGCTATAGTCGGGCGTGAAGAGATCGGCGCCGCGGCGGTATTTTCCGTTCCAGCTATGGACATATTCGTGGGGCAGCAGGCTGCGGCGGCCGGCCTGCTCGTCCCAGCGGACGAAGTAGCCGCTGCCGACGCCATTTTCGCTCGACCGCTGATGTTCCAGCCCGGCATTGGCCAGCCGATCGCTGATCCAGAGCAGGAATTCGTAGCGATCATAATGTTCGGCACCGAACAGCTTCACCGCCTGTTCGACCAGCCGCTTATGCGCGTCAATCTGCTCGCGGGTGGCGCGCAACTCCTCTGGTCGGTCGGCGGCGACGGTGAGGCGGACCTTGGGGCTCAGCTGCTCCTGGCGAAAATAACGACCCGCGATGAGCGGGCTGTCGACCAGCGTCTCGAAATTAACCGGCTGGAAGGCAACGGTGCCGCGCGCCCCAGGATCGACGGGGGAAAGGGCGGTGCCATAGCTCCAGCCCCGTGGCAGTATCACCGTCGGACTGACCACTATTCGGCGGACGAAATAGCCGGCGGGATAGAAGGCGGTGGCATTCCAGGGCAGGTTGAGCAGATCGGCGCTCATCACGATCGCGCCCTGGTTTGACCGAACCGGGGAGACATAGTCGAAGGACAGGTCGATCGCGCTCGTACCGTCGGGCACGTCGACCTCGATCGCATAGACATCGACGGCGTCGCGCCGCCAGGTAAGCGCCTTGCCGCCAGCCGATATGGCGAGGTTGGCGACATTGTCGATCGGTCCGCGCGGTGCATGTTTGCCAGGGAGCCATTGTGGATAGAGCAGGTAGAACTTCCCTGCCGCGAGGATCGGGATGCGCTGCCTGACCTCGAATATGCCGCGCTGGACGTCGGTCGCGTCGACGCGCAGGTCGATGGTGCCGGGATAGGGAAGGTCGCGTGCTACCGGCACACTTCGCTCGATCGGCACGGGCTGCGGCATGCTGAAATCGAGCGCCGCGGCGGAGGAAGCCACGCTCAGCGCGACGAGCGGCAACAATCTAGGCAAGCGCATCCCGCACCAGGTCCATCTGTCTATAGGGTCACAATGCCGCGTCCTATCGGCTTCGTCACCCCCGTTTGCTTGACGTGCGTTTGGCTTTTCCACTCTGGCGCCCGTCTCCATGATCCCACACCACGCTACCGGGCGATATCGCTCTTCCCCCGCCGGCTCTTTCCCCGCTAAACCCTCGTCATGACCGAAACCGCCGAGCTGCCCGACGACAGCGTCCGCAACACCGCTTTCGACAGCGCGCTTTCCGACCGCTACCTGATCTACGCGCTCTCGACGATCACGGCGCGGTCGCTGCCCGACCTTCGCGACGGCCTGAAGCCGGTCCACCGCCGGCTGCTCTGGGCGATGCGCCTGCTGCGCCTCGATCCGACTGCAGGCTATAAGAAGTGCGCGCGCGTGGTCGGCGACGTGATCGGCAAATATCATCCGCACGGCGATCAGTCGGTCTACGATGCGATGGTCCGCCTCGCCCAGACCTTCTCGCTCCGCTATCCGCTGGTCGACGGGCAAGGTAATTTCGGCAATGTCGATGGCGATAACGCCGCGGCGATGCGCTACACCGAAGCGCGGCTGACGGCTGCCGCCGGCGAGTTGATGGCCGGGCTCGACGAAGGCACCGTCGATTTCCGTCCGACCTACAATGGCGAGGAGGAGGAGCCGGAAATCTTTCCCGGCCTGTTTCCGAACCTGCTGGCCAACGGGGCCAGCGGTATCGCCGTCGGCATGGCGACATCGATCCCCCCGCACAACGTCGCCGAGCTGATCGACGCGGCGGTCGTGCTCATCGACAATCCGCACGCCGAGACAGCCCAGCTGATGGAGCATGTGAGGGGCCCGGATTTCCCGACCGGGGGCGTGCTGGTCGACAGTTCATCGTCGATCGCTGACGCCTATGCCGGCGGGCGCGGCGCATTTCGCGTGCGCGCGAAGATCGACAAGGTCGACGAGAAGGGCGGGGGATGGCATCTCGTCGTCCGCGAAATTCCCTATCAGGTACAGAAATCGAAGCTTATCGAAGCTATCGCCGAACTGATCAACGAGAAGAAGCTGCCGATCCTCGCCGATGTCCGCGATGAAAGCGATGAGGAGATCCGCATCGTCCTCGAACCGCGCAGCCGCGCAGTTGACGCCGATACGTTGACGGAAAGCCTGTTCCGGCTGACCGATCTCGAAATCCGCGTCTCGCTCAACCTCAACGTTCTCGACGAGACGCGCACCCCGCAGGTGATGGGACTCAAGCAGGTGCTCGCGGCGTGGCTGAAGCACCAGTTCGAGGTGATGGTTCGCCGATCGCAGCATCGCCTCGCCAAGATTGCGGATCGCGTCGAGCTGCTCGATGGCTATCTCTCCGTTTTCCTCAATCTCGACCGTGTGATCCAGATCATCCGCGAGGAGGACGAACCCAAGGCGGTGATGATGGCGGAGTTCGGCCTCACCGATCGCCAGGCCGAAGCAGTCCTGAACATGCGCCTGCGCAGCCTGAGGAAACTCGAAGAATTGGAGCTGCGGAAGGAACGTGCTGCGCTCGACGCCGAGGCGAAGGAATTGGAGGCGCTGGTGGCAAGTCCGGCGCGGCAGCGTACGCGGATGAAACGCGATTTGGCCGGCCTGCGCGAACGTTATGGGCCGGAGACGGCGCTGGGCCGCCGGCGCACGACGCTGGCCGAGGCCGCGCCCACCCGCGATATCCCGCTTGAAGCGATGATCGAGCGGGAGCCGGTGACGGTGATCTTGTCGCAGCGCGGCTGGATACGCGCCATGAAAGGGCATCTTGACGACGCGGCGCTTGCGGCGGTGAAGTTCAAGGAAGGTGACGGCCCCGACCTGGCGATCCGCGCTCAGACCACCGACCGCATTCTCGCTGCAACCGACCTCGGCCGTTTCTATACGCTGCCCGCGGACAAGCTGCCGGGAGGCCGCGGCTTCGGGGAGCCGATGCGGTTGTTCGCGGACATCGAGGCGGCTGCACGGGTCGTCCAGTTGTTCATCGCGAGGCCCGGCACCGAACTGCTGCTGGCATCGGCGGACGGCAAGGGCTTCATCGTCGATATGGCCGAAGTGATCGCCGAAACCCGCAAGGGCAAGCAGGTGGTCAATCTGCGTGAGAATGGGAAGCTGCGTGTTGTGCATGCCGTCGGGGCGGGCGATGACTATGTCGCGGCGGTCGGTGAGAACCGAAAAATGGTGATCTTTCCGCTTGCCGAACTGCCGCGCATGGCGCGAGGCCAGGGGGTCGCCATCCAGCGCTACAAGGAGGGGGGACTTTCCGATGCGATCAGCTTCAGGCTCGACGATGGCCTCAGTTGGACGATGGGCGGCGAGACCGGCAGGACGCGAACCGAGACGGACCTGATGCCGTGGCGGGCGGCGCGTGGTGCGGCCGGGCGCATGCCGCCGCTCGGTTTTCCCCGCAACAACCGCTTCCGCGGCAGCTGAGGGCCGGGACGGCCGCCGCGGCTACGTAAAAGCCGCAGTCCTGTCGTAGTTACAATCCCTTAGCGGGTTCGAAAGAGAGCGTTAACCCTGCGCTGCTAATGCCGTTCACTATGCGGGCGGCAAAAGCACAGCGGACTGACGGGGGCGAGGGGATCGGCGCGGCTGATGCCTTGCCGGCCCACATCTTGCCTGCCGGCCTTCAGCAACTACTCGATACGCCGCGTTCAGCCCGGCAGCAGGAATTCATAGATTGCCTGCCGATCCCCGTCGCCATGATCGGTCTCGTTGATCGGAAGCCCGTCATTCTGGCGCGAAACCGCGCGTTCATTCACCTTTCCGAGACCGGTGGCGGCCTCGGCCTCGGTGAATCCGACGACCAGATCTCCGACAGTCTCGCGCTGCCATTGCTGCCGGAACTCGACTGCTTCATGCGGTCGGACGAGCCAGAGCGGGCGTTCGAGATGCAGGAGGGCGACGGCATCAGCGGCCGCCATTTCGCGATCCGCCTGGCGCGCCTTTCGGGCGACGAATCGGCCACTCCACGCTGCTTGATGTCGTTGGTCGATCGGACGCAGCACGTCGAAAGCGAGCGCTCGCTGCGCCGTCAGATGCTGCGCGACGCGCTGACGGGGCTGCCCAACCGCGCTGCCTTTGCCGAACAGATCGAGCAATCGATGGCGGGCTTCAACGCTGAAGGGCGGAAGTTCGCGGTGTTGTTGATCGACCTCACTCGCTTCAGCCGAGTTAATGAGGGGGTCGGCTCTCTCGCCGGGGACGAGCTTATCATCACCGTTGCGCGCCGACTGATCTCGGCGCTCCGCGCCGGCGACTATCTCGCGCGTCTGGCGGGTGACGAATTCGCGGTCCTGCTGAGCGTGGCGGACAGTTCATCCGAGGCGATGCGCGCTGCCCGCCGCATGGAATCCAGCCTGATCACGCCGATCAAGCTGGGCGAACTCGAGATCAAGATCGACTGCGCGGTCGGCGTGGCGATGATGACAGCGACCGTGGAAAGCGCGGAGGATCTGCTCCGCAACGCGCAGTTCGCGATGAAGCGCGCCAAGCGTTCGGGCCATGCTGAACTGTTCCAGGCGGGCGACAGCACGGCGGCCCGCCTGCGCTTCAGCCTGGAGACCGAACTGCGCCGCGCGATCGAACGCGACCAACTCGACCTCGCCTTCCAGCCGTTGATCGAGCTCGTGACCGGCAGGGTCGTCGGCTTCGAAGCGCTGGCGCGTTGGAATCACCCCGAAAAAGGCGCGATATCACCCGCCGAATTCATTCCGGTCGCCGAGGAATCGGGCTTGATCGTGCCGCTTGGACGCTGGGCGTTGCGGGCAGCGGCCAAGACCCTCGCCGAATGGGACCGACGCGCCGGCATGCCGTTGCCGGTCCATGTCGCGGTCAACGTATCGGCGGTCCAGTTTCAGCGTGATGACGTGGTGTCCGCGGTCAGCTCGGCGCTGGTCGAGAGCGGCCTGCCCGGCCGTCGGCTAAAGATCGAACTCACCGAGAGCTGCATCGTCAGCGATCCCGACGGCATCGCCGAGGTGCTGCGCGCGATCAGCGCGCTCGACGTAAGTATCGCGATGGACGATTTCGGCACCGGTTATTCGAGCCTTGCCTATTTGCAGCGCCTGCCGATCGACGTGCTCAAGATCGACCGCAGCTTCATCGCGCCGATGCTCAACGACAAGGATTCGGTCGCGATCGTGCGCGCGGTTCTCGGCCTTGCCAGCGCGCTCAACATGACGACGACGGCCGAAGGCGTCGAAACCCGGGAGTTGGCCGAGACGCTTCTCGGACTCGGCTGCGATCTGGGCCAAGGCTATTATTTCGCACGGCCGCTGCCCGCCGACCGGGCTTTCGACTATCTAAACGCCCGCAGCGCCTGAGCCACTTCTTCGGCGGCGATCGCATCGACCCGGCTCGCATCGGGAAAATCCTCGGATATCCATCGCCGCTCGATCGCCTGCAGCGTCGCTGCGACCACCGGACCCGGCTTCAGCCCACGATTGATCAGGTCGCCGCCGCCGATCGGCAAGCGCGGACGTTCCCAGCCGGGCAGATCGTCCAAGCCGATCGCATCCGGCGGCAGGTCCCCGCGCAGGAGCAGGTCGGCGGCGACGTCGGGTCCGAACTTGTATGCGAGCGTGCGGAGGGTGCCGGCTTCCCCCGATGCGGCCTGTTCGAGCCGTCTGATCGCCGCATTCGAGAGCTTAAGCCGCCGGCCGATCGCTACTGCGGTCTGTCCATGCGACGGAAGAAGCGCGCCAAGGCGGCGGAGCGGATCCGCTGGAAGTCCCGCCTGGGCTTCGCGCGTCACCAGCCGGGCCAGCCGCCGGACGCCGCTTGCATCGATTTCGGGAATGATCGGCGCGAAAATCCGATGGTCGACCATCAAGGTCAGGGTGGGCGCGGGATTTGCGCAGCCTAGCAGCTTCAGAAGCTCGTCGGCGATCCGTTCGCGCGACAGTGCCATCAGGTCGTTGGCACGCGCGACGCAGGCAGCAAGCGCATCCGGCTCGGGTTCGCCGCGTCCGAAGCGGGCGTGAAAGCGAAAAAGCCTCAGGATACGCAGATGATCCTCCGCTATGCGCTCGAGAGGATCCCCGATGAAGCGAACGACCCCGGCGAAGAGATCGGAGGTGCCGTTGAAATAGTCGTGAAGCTCGCCGGTCAGCGGGTCGGCGGACAGAGCGTTGATCGTGAAGTCCCGACGCGCCGCATCTTCCTCCCATTGGTCGGTAAACACCACAGTGGCCCGCCGGCCGTCGGTGTCGAGATCCCGGCGCAGCGTCGTGACCTCGACATGGGTCGAAGGCAGCACCGCCGTGACTGTCCCATGGGCGATGCCGGTGGGGATTGCCTTGAAGCCGGCCGCGCCGATGCGGCGGCTGCTCTCGGCGGGTAGAAGGACTGTCGCGCAGTCTATGTCCTTGACAGGCAGCCCGAGCAGCGTGTCGCGCACCGCGCCACCCACGAAGCGCACCAGGCCATCACCGGCGCCCAGCGCCGCGAGCAGCGGCTCCAGACCGTCGATATGGCGCCATGGTGCATCGGGCAGGAAGCGGGGCGCACCGCCGTTCATGCCTGCGATCCGATCGCCTCGCGCAACAGCGGCGCCAGCTGGACGATCATCGCGGCGGTGACGCCCCAGATCCGATGTTCTGGCCAGGGTATCTCGTAATAATGGCGCTCGCCGCCATTAAAGCGAATCGACTTGCGCAGGTGGTTGAACTCGGCAAGCAGATGGTCGAGCGGAACCTCGAATATTGCGGCGACCTCCGCCTCGTGGGGCGTGAGTTCCAGATTGGGCGGGATCACTCCCACCACCGGCGTCACCATATAGCCCGTGATGGTGGCGTATTGCCGCCCCGTTCCGACCACCTCGACACATTCTGGTCGCAGGCCGATCTCCTCCGCGGCCTCGCGCAGTGCTCCGGCGACGGCGTCCCTGTCCGCGGGATCGAGGCGGCCGCCGGGGAACGCCACCTGGCCCGCGTGCGACCGCAGCCCCGCATCGCGCACCGTCAGCAGCAGGCGCGGTTCGGGAGCGTCGATAATCGGCACGAGTACGGCGGCGTCGGTGAGCAGGGGCGGAACGTTCCAGCCGCTTTCGCGCAGCACCGGCTCTCCCTCGGGAAAACCTTCGGCAAAGCGCTGCCGCAGCCGTTCGGCGAGCGACGTCACCGCGTGTCGAGCGCGAAGAATTGTCCCTCGCTCCAAAGGCCTTCCGCCTGCTCTTCAATCGCGAGCTCGGCAAGCTCATAATAGACCGGGCGGGCAACGAGCGCCTCCAGCCCCTTGCGCACGGTGACATAGGGACAGGGACCATTGTCCCGCTCCACCACTCTCAGCGGGTGATCGGCGTCCGCGACGACGATCGCCTCGGTGTTGAGCCGGAAAGCCAGACGGCGCTGACGACCGACGCCCTCGCTCTTCAGTTCGACCGCGAGGAAGGGGGCGTCCTCCACCTCGATCGACAACTTCTCGGCAGGCGTGACGAGTACATAGCTGCCGTCGGGCTCGCGCCGCAGGATCGTCGAGAAGAGCCGCACCATAGCCGGGCGCCGAATCGGAGCGCCCTCATGATACCATGTGCCGTCCGCGGCGATTCGCATCCGGCTGTCGCCCTCGCGAGCGGGATGCCATGCATCGACCGGTGGCAGCTGGCCGGCGGCGTTGAACGCAACGATCTCGTCGAGCGACAGGCCGGCGAACTCGGGAGGTGGCTTGGTCTCGGGCATGACGGCGATGTGCCGTCAATCGTCGTCCCCGACAAGGGGCTGATCGAGCCGGCGTGGACCGAGGGCCGCTTCGGCGGGCAGACGCTGACCAGGCCGTATTCGCGCCAGCAGCCTATTTCGGTCGATTGGGCCCGGGGCGGTCCAGCCGGCGGTATGGCGCGCGGAAAATCCGAAAAAGCGATCATAATATTCGGCGTCGCCGATCAGAACCATCGGCTCGCTACCGGCGGCGTCGGCGGCATCCAGTGCGGCATGCATGAGCCGACGGCCGATGCCCGTGCGCTGTCGGTCGGGGTGGACTGCGACAGGGCCTACCAATATCAGCGGGATGGCGCCGCCGTCGGCCATGAGCTCGACCGGCCAGCACTGGATCGATCCGATCAGTCTTCCCTTCTCGATCGCAGCAAAGCTAAGGCCGGGGAGCGCGGCCACTCCTTCGCGTAGCCGATAGGCGGTGCGCCGATGGCGATCGGCACCGAACGCGAGATCGAGCAGATGCTCCACCCCGGCGGTATCGATGGCGGTCAGAGGGACGATTTCGGTCAAGCGTGGCTGGGTGTTGCTGAAACGGAGGGGCGCGTTTAGCGTCTGGCGACCGAAAGAAAAGTAAATTCGCGAGGCTGGATCATGAAACTCTTCGAAGCAGACTGGGCGCCCAGCCCGCGGCGCGTCAAAATCTTTCTGGCTGAGAAGGCGATCGAGGTCGATCGCGTGACGGTCGATCTCCGAGCTGGCGGGCATCTCAAGCCCGGTTTTCTTGACGTCAATCCACAGCGACAGGTGCCGGTGCTGCTACTCGACGAGGGGGCGCTGATCGACGATTCGCACGGGATTTGCCGCTATTTCGAGGCACTTCATCCAGACCCGCCGCTGTTCGGCACCAGCCCGCTCGAGATCGGCGTCATCGAATCTTGGCTGCGCCGGATCGAGCATGACTGCTTCCAGGCGGTCGTGAACGCGTTCCGCAACGCATCGGGCGCATTTGCCGATCGCGCAGTAAGCGGCCAATGGCCGCCGATCGCTCAAATTTCCGATCTTGTCGGGCGGGGAGCCGTGATGTGGCGGGCATTCGCCGACATCCTCGACCGCCACTTCGAGGATCGAACTTTCATCGCCACCAGTCGCTTTTCGGTTGCGGACATCATGGCGCTTGTGGCGATCGATTTCGGGATCGCCGTAAAGCTGCCCGATCCGCGCGAGGGCAGGGCGGCGCTGGCGCGCTGGCACGCGGCAATATCGTCGCGTCCGTCGGTCCAGGCGTGATTTTGTCCCCAGCTTCGGTGGAAAAGCTGTGGACATGTTGTGGATAACCACGCCCCGGCGCCCCTCCGCTCTCGATGTTCCCCGGCTTGCCCGAATTTCAGGCACTATGTAGGGGTCGCCGATGACACCCGAATTCGGAACCAGCCGGACAGCGATCGTCACGGGGGGCGCGAAGCGCATCGGAGAGGCGATGGTCAGGGCGCTTGCCGCCGATGGCTGGGATGTGCTGATCCATTACCGCGACTCCGAAGCCGAAGCTTTCGCTCTCGCGGAACAGTTGCCCCGCGTGCGTCTGTTCCGCGCGGATCTGGCAGCGCCTGAAGGGGCGGACGAACTGGTTGCCGCACTCACCGGCATGCCGCCCGCGGGCTTGCTGGTGAACAGCGCCTCCTCCTTCCTGCTCGATGATTTCGACGACTTCACCGCCGAGCAATGGGACATGCACATGGCCGCCAATGTGCGCGGGCCGGCGTTGCTTTCTCGCGCATTCGCCTCGGCTGTGCCGACCGGCTCCGCCGCGCTGATCGTCAATATGCTCGATGCGAAGCTATCGGCTCCCAATCCCGATTTTTTCAGCTACACGGTCTCGAAGATGGCTTTTGCGGGCTTGAGCGAGTTGTTGGCGCGCAAGCTCGGTGCTCGCGGTATCCGCGTCAACGCCATAGCTCCGGCGGTGACGCTGGTGTCCGGTCCGCAGAGTCGCGAGAACTTCGACAAGGTCCACCGCCTCAACCAGCTCAATCGCGGCGTGGACGTGACGGAGATCATTGCCGCGCTGCGTTTCCTCGTGTCGGTCCCGACCATAACCGGCCAGACTATCACCCTCGACGCTGGGCAGCGCTTCCTCGGCCTGCCACGCGACGTTCAATTCATGGACCCTAGATGACCGAAGTCAGGCTTGACGGCCTCGTCCCCGCGCATTTGCAGCCGAAGACGCGGCGCATCCTGCTCCGGGAATTCGCATTGCCCGCGGAAATCGGCTTCCACGATTTTGAGATCGGCCAAGCCCAGCGCGTGCTGGTGACCATTGAGGTATGGGTGGATGAAGCGAGCTTCGCGTCGACCGACGAAGTATCCGCTGCATGGGACTATGATTTCCTTCGCACCGAGATGCTGAGGCTCGTCGCGGGGCGCCGCTACAATCTCCAGGAAACGCTGGTCCGGGAGATATATGATCTCGTCGCGGCGCGCGTGGGCGTGCAGCAGCTCCGCGTGGGCGTTAGCAAGCCCGACGTCTATCCGGACTGTGTCGCGGTGGGGGTTGAACTCAGCTCGTTCTGACCGCCCGCCGTAACCGACATCGTATTCCGAATCAGCGCGGGAGCGTCCGCGTGCAAGGACCCAGTTGTCCGATAATGAAACGATAGTCGGCACGTGCGGCCTCGGCTTCGCTCTCTCCCATGGAGGCGATAGCGTTTGCCGGCAGAGTTTGCGGCAAGAAGCACGCAAGGCGGTACCAGAGGAGCGTGTCCTTGGCCGGCGCCTGGGCGCTCTCGTCCACCATCTCGCCCAGGGCCACGGCCCATTGCGGCTCCTCGCCGGGCCTGCGAAGCACTGTCAGCGAGATCGGCCGGTTGTTGGCGGTCGTCAGGAAGATCTGAGATTCCCCCTCGCCCGGAATTGATCCGGGGACGTAGAATGCGTTCCCGATACCCGTCACCCGCGGCGGGGCTTTTGCGGAGTTTGCCTCGGTGAGAATCTCGCGCAGCGTCGATTCGGTTGCTTGCGTCCAGGCGAGGTGTGAAGAGGGCGAATTGAGCCGCAACTCCGCCGGGCGGCCCGAGACATGGTCGGCCAATACGAGAAACCGCTGCTTCTTGAGCGTGGGAGAACGGCCTTTCTCGTTTAGCGGCAGATCGACGATATAGGTTACCACGCCCGGCAAACCGCTTGCGCCGCGCAGGAGTAATCCTACTGACGCTGTCACCAGAAAGCGCGCTTGCCCCGGCCGGAGACCGGGCGCGAGGTCGCCCTTCAACCGGCTCGCCTTGGCGACCGTTACCCCTGCAACGATCTGGGCATGGAGGGAAAGATCCGCCAAATCCGCATAGGAAAGCGTGGGATTTAGGGGATTAGCGACGGCCGCGGCGGGCGGTGCCGCAGCGCTCGGCGGAGCCAAGAGCAAAGCGATCGCCAGCGCTAAAGCAAATCTCGTGCCAAGTGTTCGGCCTAAATTGCGATCAGGCGCTTCGGCCATGGCTGGTTCTCCTCGTTGACGGCGCGACATCGCCCGATAGCGTGATGGTCGCTTTCTCGCCATGGCCGAAAACTGCCGTCTGGGTTATTGCGTCCATCGAACTGTCGCGATAAGGACACACCTCCGCTAAATATGACGAAGAATTCTGGCGGGTCTGGGCCGGGTGCTGGTCACCCCATCAGCGTGTTCGTTGCCAGACGGTTCTTGATTGGAGGGAGTGTCGTTCCTTAATGGCTTATGCTGATCAATCGATGAGCGGCCGTAAGGCTGTATCGATCGCGCTGGTGGTCCTGCTCCATGCGCTTCTCGGATACGCCTTCATTACCGGGCTCGCATATAACGTCGTAAAGAAGGTCGCTCGCGACCTTAAGACGTTCGACGTGGCGGAGGAAGCGCCCCCGCCGCCGGACAAGCCGCCGCCCCCGCCGCCGGAAACCAAGATCGAACCGCCACCGATCGTGGCGCCGCCGCCGATCGTGCAGACCCCGGTGACCATCGCGCCGCCGATCGTGCAGGTACCTGTGCCGCCGCCGGTGATCTCGGCCCCGACGCCAGCGCCGCCGCCGCCGCCACCGTCCGTTTCGGTGCCGCTCAAGCCCCGGGGGACCGTCGGCGAGTGGGTGACGCCGGAAGATTACCCTTCGGCGGATCTTCGCGCGGGCAACCAGGGCACGACCGGCTTCGCGCTCGATGTCGGGACCGATGGCAGGGTCACCAACTGCACGGTTACGTCTTCGAGCGGCTTCCCCTCGCTGGACTCCAAGGCGTGCCAGATGCTGGTGCGCCGGGGCCGCTTTTCGCCGCAGAAAGACGGTTCGGGCACGCCGATGGCCGCGACTTATCGCAACCGCGTCCGTTGGCAGATCCCGAAGGATTGATCACCGCCGGGCCTCCTCCGGGACGGCCCGATGCTCATGACGACGTAAAGATACAGATTCAGAGAAGGAAATTGAGTTTATGGCTACTCCCGCAGCCGCCGGCGAAAACCCCTATGGCCTTATGGCCGCGCTTGAACAGGGCGGCACCATCGCCTGGACCGTCTTCATCATCCTGGTCATAATGTCCGCCGCGTCCTGGTACATCTTGTTCACCAAGCTGCTCGAGCAGCAGAAGATTCTCGCCCAGGGCCGCCGCGCGCGCGCCAGCTTCTGGTCGTCGCCGAGCCTGCGCGAGGGTCAAGCCAAACTCGAGAAGAATTCGGCCTACCGCCAGATCGTCGATGACGGCGTCCTCGCCCAGGACCAGCACGTCAAGCTGACCGATCCCGTCGACCAGCATGAGTGGCTGCTTGGTTCGCTCGCTCGCAGCCAGGCCGCGATCAATTCGAAGCTCGGCAATGGCCTTGCGGTGCTCGCTACCGTCGGTTCGACCTCGCCGTTCATCGGTCTGTTCGGTACCGTTATCGGCATCTACCGCGCGCTGATCAAGATCGGCGCTGCCGGTCAGGCTTCGATCGATGCCGTTGCCGGCCCGGTCGGTGAGGCTCTGATCATGACCGCGCTCGGCCTCGCCGTGGCGGTTCCGGCGGTGCTCAGCTACAACTGGCTGATCCGCCGCAACAAGGTCGTCGCGGAAGAGCTTAGCGCATTCGCGACCGATCTTCACGGCTATATGGTTTCGGCCGGTGCGGTGAAGCCGACCCCCGTGGTCAAGGCGGGCCCTGCTCCGGCGGCCGTCAAGAAGTAAGCGCTTCGCTGTTGGGCGAACGGTCGTCGTTCGCCCTTCACGAAGAGATACGGCCCCCGGCGCCGGCCGATCCGGACCGGGGGACCTGACAAGTAGATAGGATTAGTGCCGATGGCCATGAGTGCCGGCCCCGCCGACGACGATTCGCCGATGTCGGACATCAACACGACGCCGCTGGTCGACGTCATGCTGGTGCTCCTGATCATCTTTCTCATCACCGTTCCAGTCGTGATCCAGACCGTGCCGGTCAAGCTTCCGAACGTCGTGTTCGAGCCGACCACGACCAAGCCGGAGAATGTCCTGCTCTCGATACGGGCGGCAGCGGACGGGTCCTGCGAGGTCTATTGGGGCCAGACCAGGGTGACGGCCAACGAGCTGATCGAACGCGGCGTTGCCAAGCTCCGGAAGGAGATCGATCGCCAGGGTGGTGTCAACGCTCCCGGCCTCGAGCTGCCGGAGGTCCATATCCGCGGCGACGTGAACACGCCTTACCGTTGTATCGGTGGTGCAGTGTACAATATGCAGCGCGCGGGTTTCACGCGGGTTGGCTTCATTTCGGAACCGCCGGCCGGCTACACCGCCGGGCGGATCTGATCCGCAGACAAGGAGTAACTAGCATGGCAATGTCAGCGGGCGGCGCCGAAGGCGAGCCGATGATGGACATCAACACCACGCCGTTGATCGACGTGATGCTCGTGTTGCTGATCATGTTCATCATCACCATCCCGATCCAGACCCACGCGGTGAAGCTCGATCTCCCGGTCGACGACGGCAAAAACACGCCGCCGCCGGTGGATCCCGTCAAGAACAAGGTGGTGATCACCCCCGATGGGCAGGTGCTGTGGAATGGCTCGCCGATCTCGATGGTCCAGCTGCGCCAATATCTGGACATCACCCAGACGATGAGCCCGATCCCCGAGCTGCACCTCGAGCCGGATCAGCAGGCGCGCTACGATCTTGTCGATCGCGTCCTGGCCGTGACCAAGCGTGCTCAGGTCGAGAAGATGGGCTTCGTCGGCAACGAGAAATACGGTGGCGCTTTCTAGTCGCTTCGCGACGGAGGACCTTCTATCTGAACGAAAAGGGCGGCCTCGGCCGCCCTTTTTGTTGTGGGTGTCGCTTTGGTTTCGCACCGATGAAGGGCACGCCTCGGGGATCCGCGCTGCGCTGTTCGTCTTCCCGCCGGGGCGGCGCGAAGAAGCTCAGGCGAGCTGGACGAACTCCCTGAGCGGCAATTCCGGTCGGGCACCAAAGTGCGAAATCACTTCGGCCGCGGTGAGGCTCGCGATGCGCGCGCATTCGGCATAGGGGAGGTCGCGCGCGAGGCCATAGAGAAAACCGGCGGCATAAAGATCGCCGGCACCAGTCGTGTCGACCACCCGTTCGACGTGCGCCGCCGGGCTGCGCAATTGGTCGCTCTCCGTGATGAGGACGGATCCCCGCGCGCCCAGCGTTACCGCGGCCAGCTCGACGAGGCCGGTGATCCTGCTCAGCGCTTCGTCGAGATCATCGGTCTCGAACAGCGCCTTCAGTTCCGATTCATTCGCAAATAATATGTCGATCCGGCTCTCGATCAGGGCGAGGAAATCGCCACGATGGCGTTCGACGCAGAATGCGTCCGACAGCGACAGGGCCACCTTGCGCCCGGCGTCATGAGCAATGTCCGCTGCGCGACGAAACGCTGCCTTTGCGTGCGGCTCGTCATAAAGATAGCCTTCGAGATAGGTGATCTTGGCGGCTGCGACGAGATCCGCATCGATGTCGTCTTCACTCAGGTTCACGCATGCGCCGAGATAGGTATTCATCGTCCTTTCGGCGTCCGAGGTGACGAAGATGATGCAACGCGCGGTGGCGGGACCGTCCTGGGCCATCGCGGTTGTGAAGCGCACGCCGCCGGCGATCAGGTCGTGGCGATACGCCGCACCCAACTCGTCGTCGCGCAGCTTGCCGATATAGCCGCAGGCGGCGCCGAGCGAGCCGAGCCCCGCGATGGTGTTGCCTGCGGAGCCGCCCGATACCCGCGTCGCCGGTCCCATCGCCTGGTACAGGCGCTCAGCCGTTTGCTCGTCGATCAGCGTCATCGCACCCTTGGCCAGCTTGTGTTCGAGCAGGAACTGGTCTTCGGCATGGGCGAGCAGATCGATGATCGCGTTGCCGATCCCGACCACGTCGAGGGTCGCTTCCGTCATGGCATTTCCCTGATTCTGGGCGTCGCGCCCGTTGATTTTTTGTGGCAGAGGCCGGTTCTCCAATGCCCTGCCGTCCGGGTGCGGGCAAGTGCGGCATGAAGGATCGCCGATGTCAGACGAACTCGACGCTCTGCTGGCCAGAGGGCGGGAATGGCTGGAACAGGGCCATGGCGTCGTCATCGCAACGGTCATCGAAACCTGGGGATCTGCTCCGCGGCGGCGAGGATCGCACGCGATCATCCGCGATGATGGGCTGTTCGATGGTTCGGTCAGCGGCGGCTGCGTTGAGGGCGACGTGCTGTTCGCTTCCCAGGCGCTGCTACGTGCTGGCGGGGGCTTCGAGCGGCGCGACTATGGCGTCGCCGACGCCGACGCCTGGACGGTCGGTTTACCTTGCGGCGGACAGATTTCGGTACTGCTCCAGACAATCGATTCCGAGCATTTCCCGCCCGTGCTGATCGACGAAATCGTCGAGCGTCGCCGCCGGGGGCGACCGATCAGCGTTTCCACCGATCTCGCTACCGGCCGCAGCATCGAGAGCGTGACCCATGCGGCAGCGGCCTTCGTCAACCATTATCCGCCGCCTTTGCGGATGATGATCGTGGGAGCCGTCCATATCAGCCAGACTCTCGTTCCGATGGCGCGCCAGCTCGGCTATGAGCCGCTGGTCGTCGACCCGCGCGACAGCTTTGCGGCAGCCGAGCGCTTCGCGGGCATTGTCGTCGACCGACGCTTTCCTGACGAGGCGCTCGCTGAATGGATGCCCGACGGCGGCACCGCCGTAGTCACGCTGAGCCACGACCCCAAAATCGATGACCCGGCGCTGATCGCCGCGCTCCGTTCAGACGCCTTCTATATAGCCGCCCTGGGTTCGCGGCGCAGCCATTCCGCCCGGCTTGAGCGGCTCGCTGCGCACGGCTTCACAGCCGATCAACTGGCTAGAATCGATGGACCCGCCGGGCTGCCGATCGGCGCGGCCAACCCCGCTGAGATCGCGCTCTCGGTTCTGGCCGGAGCGACGGCGGCACTGAGAGGTGTCAGGGCCTGACCCGCGCTTCGTTGGACGAAGCGTTGAGATTGATGCCATGGTGGATCGCCCGGGCATCGCGGCCCTGCCGTCTGGACCGATCGATCTAGAGCTGGCGTAGCGCGCGTGCCGGCCGGGCGTTGAGCAGGGCGAGCGATCCGAGTAGGCCGATGCCCAGCGTCGCGACGGTTCCCACGCCGAGAGTTGCGAGGATCGCCGCCCAGTCGGGCGTCCATCTGAACTCGAAGATGTGCACGACGATGTACCAGCCCACCGCAACGCCGGCTGCTAAAGCAAGGGTGGCGATGACGACGGCAAGCAGCGCATATTCGATTCCCTGCGCGGCGAGGATCTGACCGCGCGTCGCGCCGAGCATCTTGAGCAGCACGGCATCGTAGAGCCGCGCTCGACGCGAGGCGGCTATTGCGCCGATCAATACCGCGATGCCGGAGGCGAGCGCGACCGAGGCCGCGGCGCGTATGGCCAACGCCATCTGATCGAAGATCGTCGCGAGCTGGCCCACGACATCCTTGACCCGGATCAGCGAAACCGAAGGAAAGGCCTTCACCAGCGCGCGACTGACGCTGCCTTCCCGTGTATCGGGCAGGCTGATGGTCGCCATATAGCTGTGCGGCGCCCCTTCGAGGGTTCCGGGCGCGAAGACGATGCCGAAGTTAAACCCCATCGTTTCCCAGTTCACGCGGCGGATCGAGGCGATGCGGGTGTTCATCTCGACCCCGAGCACCGATATCGTCAGCGCGTCGCCGGGTTTGAGCCCAAGCGCTCGCGCACCCTGTTCCTCGATCGAGACGAGCGGGGGGCCGGCATAATCGGCGGGCCACCAGCGGCCGGCGACGATCTCGCTGCCTTGGGGCAGGCGCGCGGCATAGGTGATGCCGCGATCGCCGTTTAGTATCCACGCACCTTCGGGAACCGGCTTCATATCGGTGACCCGAACGCCGCGCACCGCAACCACGGTACCGCGCAGCGATGGAACGACGACGATCTCAGCCGCCGGCGATTCGGCATGGACCACCGCGCGAAAGCGCCCGCTATCGGTGGTCGGTATGTCGAGCGCGAAGAAATTGGGTGCGATCGCGGGCACGGTACGCTCGATCTGCGTGGCGAGGCTGGTCTGGAGCACTGCGAGGATGACGAACATGGTAAGGCCGAGCCCGAGAGCGACGACAAGGCCGATCGTCTGGGAGCCCGGTCGGTGGAGATTGGCGATGGCGAGGCGCAGCAGTGGCCGCTGTGGGCGCGGCAACGCGCGGGCAATATGCCTGACAAGCGCACCAGACCCCGCGAGCAGCAGCAGCAGCAGGACGGCCCCGGCCAGGACTCCGGCGCTGAGCAGTGGCTGTGAGGCGGTGCCGATCGCCAAAGCGGCGACGGCGATGCCGGCGGCGGCCATGACCGCAAGTGTCGGCCAGGATGGGCGGCGGAAAGGCTCTACCCGCATGCGGAAAATCGCGGCCGGGCTGACGGTACGAACGCGCGCGAGCGGAACGAGGCTGAACAGCAGGGACGCCAGCACACCATAGGCAGCACTGGTCAGCAGCGGCTGCGGGTAGAGCGATGGACGCAGCGGCAGGGGGAGGGCATCGGCGGCGACCATCGCCACCAGCGCCGGGGTGGCGGCGCCCGCCGCCAGCCCCGCAATGATCGCCCCTGCCGCGATCAGTCCGACCTGGATCAGGTAGGTACGGAAGACGGTTGCGGACGAGGCGCCTAATATCTTGAGAGTGGCAATTGAGGGACGCCGCTGCTCGAGCCAGGAGCCGACGCCGTTAGCGACCCCGATGCCAGCGACGATCAGCGCGCTGAGCCCGACCAGCGTCAGGAACTCTCCAAGGCGGTCGATGAAGCGCCGAAGGCCGCGTGCCGCGTTGGTGCGATCGCTGATCTCCCAACCGCCGGCACGGAAGCGGCGTTCGAGTTCGTCCGCAAGCTTGGCGGTGTCGGCCGCGTCCGCGAGCCTGACCCGATAGCGCGCGGTGAACAGGCTGCCAGGCTGGACCAGTCCGGTCGCGGCGAGCGCCTGGGGCGAGACGAGAATGGTCGGGCCGAAGGTGAAACCCTCGCCGACACGATCAGGTTCGTCGGCGATCAGGCCGATCACGCGCAGCTCGGCCCGGCCGACGCGGAAATGATCACCGATCCGGAGCGACAGCGCGTCGGCGAGCGCCGGGGCAATGGCGGCGTCCAACCGCCGAGGCCGATCGGCGCGCGCGCCACGAGCGAGACTCAAGTGGCCATAGAGAGGCCACCGCGCATCGACCGATTTGAGCTCCGCGAGCAGAGAGGCTCCGCCGTCGAGGCGCGATGCCATCGCGCGCATCCGCAAGCTTTCGGAGACGCTTCCGAGCCGATCGAACGCCGCGCGTTCGGTGGCCGTGGCCTGGCGTTGCGCCACGCGGAGCTCGACATCACCACCCAGTATTTCGCGGCCGCGTATGTTGAGCTCGGCAGTGATAGAGCTCGACAGGCTACCGACCGCCGCAAGCGCCGTAACGCCTAGGAACAGGCACGCGACCAGTAGCCGCAGGCCGCGAAAACCTCCGCGCAGATCGCGCAGTGCGAGCGCCCAGGCTAACGTCATCCGGCGCGCTGGTCCGAGTGGATAACGCCGTCGCGCATCTCGACGACACGGCCGCAGCGCGACGCCAGCGCCGCGTCATGGGTGATGATGAAAAGCGTGGCTCCGGTCTCGCGCTGGCGATCGAACAGCAAATCCATGATCGACGCTCCGGTAGCGGCATCGAGATTGCCGGTCGGCTCGTCGGCGAAAATCAGGGCGGGCCTGGGGGCGGTGGCGCGGGCGATGGCGACGCGCTGCTGCTCGCCGCCCGAGAGTTGTTGTGGATAATGGCCGGTGCGATGGCCGAGCCCGACCGCCGCCAGTTCAGCGCGCGCGCGATCAAAAGCGTCGGCAACGCCGGCCAGTTCGAGCGGTATCGCGACATTCTCGAGCGCGCTCATCGTTGGTAGCAGGTGGAAGGCCTGCAGGATGATGCCGATCCGCCCGCGACGGGCGGCGGCGAGGCCGTCCTCATCAAGTCTGGTGAAATCCAGGCCGTCAATCGCGACGCGGCCGACATCCGCACGTTCCAGCCCGCTCAATATCGCCATCAGCGAAGATTTGCCCGAACCGGAAGGACCGAGCAGCGCGACCGTCTCACCGGGCCAAACGGACAGGTCGATGCCCTTCAAAATGTCGACGCGGGCGGCACCCCGGCCAAGCCTAAGCTCGACGCCGGCGGCTTCGATCAATGGAGATGTCATGCAGGCCGCGCGTGTCCCTATGGTTACGGCCGTAACTTAAGCAGGCGGGGCGGCGGATCAATGGCAGGCGGTAAATTCGGCAGATATCGGCGGGCGAGGCTTAGGCTGCCTCCCGGCCCTTTTTCAGCCGCTGCAGCTCGGGCAAAGCACGGTCGAGCGCGCTCTCATAATGGGCATCGCATCGCGGCATCCGATTCCACGCGTCCAGCGCGGCGATCTTGTAAGCTTCGGCGAGGGTCGGATAATTGAAGGTGTTCTCGACGAAATAGTCGATCGTGCCGCCGAGGTTGAGCACGGCCTGGCCGATATGGATCAGCTCGGTGGCGCCTTCGCCGATGATGTGGACGCCGAGCAGGCGACGGTCCTCGAGGGCGAAGATCATCTTCATCATCCCGGCTTCCAGTCCCATGATGTGCCCACGCGAGGTTTCGCGGAAGCGGGCTACCCCACACTCATAGGGAATGCCGCGTTCGCGAACTTCCTGCTCGCTCAAGCCGACAGTCGAGATCTCGGGGACGGCATAGATGCCATAAGGAAAATAGGCCGGTGCCGGGGGCAGGGGCGCGCCGAAGGCGTGGCAGGCGGCGATGCGCCCTTGCTCCATCGAGGTCGAGGCGAGGCTCGGAAAGCCGATCACGTCGCCTGCGGCATAGATGTGCGGAACCGAGGTCTGCTGAGTGGCTGCGTCGACTTTGATGCGGCCGCGGCTGTCGGCCTCGAGCCCCGCATTCTCCAGGCCGAGCGGAGCGGTCGCTCCGATGCGACCCGCAGCGAATAGCAGCATCTCCGAACGGATGCGTCGGCCATCCTCGAGGATCGAAATCGGCCAGCCCTGGCCGTCCGTCTCGACCCGATCGACTTTAGTCCCGAGCCGTATCGCCATTCCGCGGTCCCGGAGCTGGTGGACAAAATTATCGATGATCTCGCGGTCGATGAAGTCCAGGAAAGTCTCGCGCGGTTCGATCAGTGTGACCGGCACATCGAGCGCGGAGAAGATCGTCGCATATTCGATGCCGATCACCCCGGCGCCGATCACGGTGAGGCTGCGCGGTACCCGTGGCTCGGTGATGATCGCGTCGCTGTCGATGATCGTGCTGTCGTTGAAGGGGATATTCGAGGGGCGATAGGGAATAGTGCCCACCGCAATTAGGACGCGCTCCGCTTCGAACAGGCTGACGTTGCCTTTCGGCCCGGTGACCATGATCTCATTGGGGCCGCGAAACTGGGCGGCACCCTCGATCGTGCGTACGCCGTTGCGGGCGAACTGATGCTCGAGGACGTCAATCTCATGTTCCAGCGTCATCTGGAGCCGCGCATTGAGGTCGTGTCCGCCAATGTCCTTCTTGACGCGATAGGCGCGACCGTAAAAGCCGCGCTCGCGCCAGCCCGTGAGGTTGAGCACGGTCTCACGCAAGGTTTTCGACGGAATGGTGCCGGTGTGTACGGAAACGCCGCCGACGCGGTAACGATTCTCTACAACCAGTACCGACTTGCCCAGCTTGGCGGCCTGGATGGCGGCGCGGCGCCCCGCCGGTCCGCTGCCTATCACGATCAATTCGTAGCGCATCGCATCCCCCGGGTTGCTCGATCAAACGAGTCCGACGCGCCTTTCTGATCCTCAACCTCGGAAGATATGGTTAACGCTGGAATACAGGATAGGGACGCTATCATGAAAAACCCGCCTCCGTTAAGAGGCGGGCTTCCATTTTTTAGCTGAGCAGCAGACTTCAGGCTTTTTCCCTGGGTTTGGTGCCGCCTTTTTTCGGCCGCTTCGGCGCCGCGGGGACGATCTCGAAGGCGAGCGCGTCGTCCTTGAGCTTAACCTTGACTTCGCCGCCATGGACGAGCTTGCCGAACAGCAGTTCCTCGGCCAGCGGTTGTTTCACCTTCTCCTGGATCAGGCGCCCCATCGGGCGAGCACCGTAGAGCTTGTCATAGCCCTTGGCGGTGAGCCAATTACGGGCCTCCTCATCAAGGCTGATGTGCACATCACGGTCGGCGAGCTGCAGCTCGAGCTGGAGGATGAACTTTTCGACGACGCGGGAGACGACTTCGGGCGGCAGATAACCGAAGGGGACGATCGCATCGAGCCGGTTGCGGAATTCCGGCGTGAACATCTTCTTGATCGCCTCCTCATCCTCGCCTTCGCGGGTGAGGTTGCCGAAGCCCAGCGACTCGCGCGCCATGTCGGACGCGCCGGCATTGGTCGTCATGATCAGGATAGTGTTCCGGAAATCGACAGTCTTGCCGTGGTGGTCGGTCAGCTTACCATTGTCCATCACCTGAAGGAGAATGTTGAAAAGGTCCGGATGGGCCTTTTCGATCTCGTCGAGCAGGAGCACGCAATGCGGGTGCTGATCGACCGCGTCGGTCAGAAGCCCGCCCTGATCATAGCCGACATATCCCGGCGGTGCGCCGATCAGCCTGCTGACCGAATGCCGCTCCATATATTCCGACATGTCGAAGCGCTGGAGCGGAATGCCCAGGATCGATGCGAGCTGGCGTGCAACCTCCGTCTTGCCGACGCCGGTGGGGCCGGAGAACAGGTAATTGCCGATCGGCTTGTCCGGATCGCGCAGGCCGGCGCGGCTCAGCTTGATCGCGGAAGACAGAACTTCGATCGCCTTGTCCTGGCCGAAGACCACGCGCTTGAGATCGGTTTCGAGCGTACCAAGCACCTTCTTGTCATCGGTGGAGACCGATTTCGCGGGAATGCGCGCCATCGTCGCAATGACCGACTCGATCTCCTTGATGGTGATCGTCTTCTTGCGCCTGGCCGGCGGCACCAGCATCTGCATAGCGCCGACTTCGTCGATCACGTCGATCGCTTTGTCGGGCAGCTTCCGGTCGTTGATGTACCGCGAGGAAAGCTCCACCGCCGCCTTGATCGCGTCGGGCGTATATTTGACGTGGTGATGCTCTTCGAAGGCCGAACGCAGGCCGGTGATGATCTTGATCGTATCTTCAATCGTCGGCTCGTTGACGTCGATCTTCTGGAAGCGCCGGAGCAGCGCCCGGTCCTTCTCGAAATGGTTGCGGAATTCCTTGTACGTGGTCGATCCGATACAGCGGATCGCACCGCCGGACAGAGCCGGCTTCAGCAGGTTCGACGCGTCCATTGCCCCGCCCGACGTGGCGCCGGCGCCGATGACGGTATGAATCTCGTCGATGAAGAGCACCGCGTGCGGCAGCTTCTCCAGTTCGGTGACGACCTGCTTGAGCCGCTCTTCGAAATCGCCGCGATAGCGCGTTCCGGCGAGCAGTGCCCCCATGTCGAGCGAATAGATCACTGCCGGGAGCAGCACCTCCGGTACGTCGCCCTCGACGATCTTGCGGGCGAGGCCCTCTGCGATCGCGGTCTTGCCGACGCCGGGATCACCGACGTAGAGCGGATTGTTCTTCGACCGGCGGCAGAGGATCTGAACGGTGCGATCGACCTCGGGACGTCGGCCGATCAGCGGATCGACCTTGCCTGTCTTCGCCTTCTCATTGAGGTTCACGCAGAACTGTTTGAGCGCGCTCTCGCCCTTCTTGCCGTCGGACTTGGCCTGGGCTTTCTCCTCCTCGGCGCCTTTCACTTCGCGTTGCTCCGTGGGCTGGCCGGCCTTGCCGACGCCATGGCTGATATAGCTGACCGCATCGAGGCGGCTCATATCCTGTTGCTGGAGGAAGAACACGGCGTAGCTCTCGCGCTCGCTGAAAAGGGCGACAAGCACGTTGGCGCCGGTGACCTCTTCGCGACCGGAAGACTGAACGTGGAGGATCGCCCGCTGAACCACCCGCTGGAAACCGCTGGTGGGTGAGGGGTCGGTCTCTCCCTCGACCTTGAGCGCGTCGAGCTCGGTATCGAGATAATTGGTGACCGCATTACGAAGCTCGCCGAGATCGACGCCGCAGGCGGTCATGACCTTTGACGCATGCTCATCGGCGATCAGCGCGAGCAGGAGATGCTCGAGCGTCGCATATTCGTGCCGACGGCTGCTGGCAGCCGACAGCGCGTTGTGCAGCGTCTGTTCGAGTTCGCGAGCGAAGGAAGGCATGGTCGTTTTACTCCGTACGGCACGGGCCGAGCTGTGCCGGTAACGCATATGTCGGAAGCCCGGGGCCGTTCATCAAGAACCACCCCTCTGCCGGAGCGAGTGAGCGCCGCATTCCGGCAGGTGCGCCGTCATCGCTTGAATAAACCTTCAGCGCTTGCGCGATGATTAACGGCACTCTTGATCCTGAGCCGGCACCGCTCGATTTCGGCCTGAAGTGCGGAAACCCTGGCTTCGAGCTCCTCGACCGACAGCCGATCGATATCCTGCCGGATGAGCTGGTTCACCGGATCGTCGGGGCGCTTCGCGAAAAGATCGTCGGGCTCCATGCCGACAACGTTGACCGGGACGCGCGGCATGTCAATAAACCGGGCCCAAATTCAACCAAAGAGGAGCTCGCATGGCCGAAATTCCGGATTGGATGACGGCAATCGATCCTGAACGACCTGGCGGGCCGGACGTGCTGCTTCCGGTGCGACGCGCAGTCCCGCAGCCAGGTCCGGGCGAGCTGTTGCTGCGAGTGGCCGCGGCGGGAGTCAATCGACCGGACGTCGCCCAGCGCGAAGGCAATTATTCGCCGCCCCCGGGGGCCTCGTCGATTCCCGGCCTCGAGGTGGCGGGCGAGGTCGTGGCAGTGGGGCACGGGGTGATGCCCGAGTTGCTGGGCCAGCCGATGTGCGCGCTGCTGCAGGGAGGCGGCTATGCCGAATATGCGGTGGCCGACGCGCGGCTTTGCCTGCCGGTGCCGAACACATTGTCAATGGTCGAGGCGGCGGCGATACCCGAGACGCTATGGACGGTCTGGAGCAATCTCTTCGAGCGCGCCTATGTCGCGGACGGCGATACTGTGCTCGTCCACGGCGGAACGAGCGGGATCGGCACGATGGCGATCGCGTTGTCGCGGCTTTTCCAGGTTAGGATGATCGTGACCGCGGGCACCGACGAGAAATGCGCGGCGGCGCTGAAACTCGGGGCTGCCCATGCGATCAACTATCGCACGCGGGATTTCGTCGCCGAGGTGCGCGCGATCACCGGCGGCAAGGGAGTCGATGCGGTGCTCGACATGGTCGGCGGCGACTATCTGCCCCGCAACCTCGATTGCCTGGCCAATGATGGCCGCCATGTGTCGATCGCGATCCTGGGAGGCGCAAAGGCCGAGTTCAACATCTGGAAGGTGATGGCCAAGCGCCTGACGCTGACCGGATCGACCCTCCGCCCGCGCAGCGCCGAGTTCAAGGCGGCAGTTGCGGAGGAGATCGCGCAGCTGGTCTGGCCCCATGTCGAAGAGGGGCGACTCAAGCCGGTAATCGACGCCACCTTCCCCCTTGAACAGGCGGCAGATGCCCATCGCCGCCTCGACGAGGATCATGTAGGCAAAGTGATACTGACGATCGCCCCCTGAGGCCTGGACGAGGGGCATGGCCGGCCTCGCCCAGGTCCCTGATCGTAACCTATTTATCGAGCATCTTCGCATGTTCGAGGTGTTTCTGAACGACCGGCGCGATCTCGGCCGCAGCGGCCTTCAGGGCGGGCGTGTCGCCCTTCTCGGAATAGTCGCGCATCAGCGCCAGCGCGGTCTGGTGGGCGTCGACCTGATCGTCGATATAGGCTTCGTCGAATTCGGCACCCTTCTTCTTCGCGAGTTCCGCCAGATCCTCATTCTGATCCTCGGTCAAGGCGGCGTCCGGCGTGATCGGCGGAGTTGCCTTGGCGGCTGCTGCCTTGATCTTCGCGGTCGATTCGGTGTGCGCGGTAATCATCTCCTGCGCAAAGTCCTTGACTGCCTGCGATGACGCATTGGTCAGCGCCAGCTTGGCGGCTGCGATCTCATACGCGTCCGATTTCCCGGCCTTGTCGACGAAGCCCTGGCCATTGGGGGTCGGCGTGAGTGCTTGTTCAATATCGACCATTGCATTGGAGGCTGTCGCATCGGCGGTGGCGGCGGCATTCTCAGCACTGGCAGCGACTCGTTCGGCGCTCTGCTCGCTCTTGTTGCAGGCGGTGACGGCCAACCCGATCAGGAGTACGGGCGCAATCGGCAGAAATTTCATGATCCTTCTCCCTCGACGAAGCCGCCTTAACGGCTCGCGAGCAAGCGCGTTCCGGCGACCGCACCGGGTCAGCCGTTCCGCGTGAAGGCGAAATGATCGCGGATACGGCGATTGAAGAAGCGACCCTTGGACCCTGAGGCTCGCATGGCGGCGACCAATTGGGCGGGCACGTCGTGATAACTGTAGCGCCGACCGGTGGTGAACTCGATGTCGAGCCGACGCATGGGGGCGTCATAGTCGAAACTCCGGATCACGGTCGAAGGCATGTACCGAAAACGCCGGATCGCTCGTCGGGCTCCCCGCGTTCCAGGGCGCGGCGGTCCTCGCGGCCGATGCTCCTAGTCGCGGAATCGGCGGCGTGGCCGACGCCAGCCAGTGTCAGGGGAAGAGGTGAACGACCTCGGCATCGGGCATCGTAGTTTCGATCAGCACCGAACGGTGACAACAGCCTGGCTCGCGTTCGAAACAGAGCAATGCAGTCGGCCGTTCGCTGGCGAGACCGGCCAGTCGCGCGCTCTCAGCCATCGCCTCGGGCAATTCGAGCTGCGTCGAATAGATGCGCCGCAGCGTGTCGAGATCGTGCTTGCGCGCGGCTTCGCGGCCCTCCGGCGGCGTTCCCAGCGCCTTCAATCCGATATAGTCGATCCCTGCCTCCCGTAGCCCAGCAGCCAGGATGTTTTTCGAGAAGCCGGGGCGCCGCGAGAGCGGCACCGCCCGAACGTCGGCCAGAAGCTCGACGCCCGCTGCCTGAAGCGAGGCGATCAATTCCGCCTGCGTAATGCGTTCGTAGCCAACCGTGAAAATTCGCATCGGCCGTCCGCATCAGCTCTTCGTGTTTTTACGGTTGGCGTAGAGCAAAGCCGCAACGATCGCCGCGGAGCCGATCCCGATCGCCGCCCCGACGACGGCCGTCTTCTTTGTCACTTTAGGAATCTTGCCCTTGGCTCGGGCCGATTCGTTCGTTTTCGCTTCGCTGCTGCTCTCGTCCAAAGCCTTTCTCCATAACGGGGCATCGATCAGCGCCGGAAAGATGCGAGGAAATCCTCACCGCGTCTTTCCAATGCCGTGGCGAACAGCCCATGCCGTTCGCCCTCATATTCGATCAGTTCGGCGTGGGGAATCCCCTTCGCGCCAGTCCGCGCGGAACGATCGATCGGCGCCGCTTTGGTCGGACACGGCGATCAACGTTATGAAGCGAGGAAGGCAAATGATCGACGTCCATCTGCGTGTGGGCTGTCCCGCCAGGATCGGGCAGGCCGATCATCTTTCGCCGAACGGGAAGGATTGGCAGTGCGCCGGGCCGACATTATGCGCGGGGTCATGACCGTGCCGCGCTTCGACTTCACCATCCACGCCACCGACGGCAGGGCCCGGCTGGGCACCATCGCCATGCGGCGCGGCGATGGTGCCCAC
>Ga0207641_10000342_pt1 | contig 56068 bp, 49 predicted proteins | sample KBSSwiS62_FD_184306 | JGI IMG/M metagenome (GOLD analysis project Ga0207641, IMG submission 184306) | Switchgrass rhizosphere microbial communities from Kellogg Biological Station, Michigan, USA - KBS Switchgrass S6-2 (SPAdes) (version 2) | ecosystem: Host-associated > Plants > Roots >...
GACATTCCGGTAACGAAAAGAATTCGGCGGGGTGCGGAGGACGATCTCATCGTAGTTTGCGTCCGAACAGGCGGAGCGCCCACTCGGCCTTGATCGCCGCAGAAAGCTCGAAGGCCGCCAGCGCGATCGTCGGCACGGCCACCCCGCACAAGCGAGTTTCCCCCTGGTCTTCCGGCATGCGGGTCGGCTCCGCGTCAAGATCCACGATCAGTGCCACCGGGCCCTCCGCGGCATATTCGACATCGACGATGCCAATTCCCCTGATCTCGATGCGACCGGCGATCGTTGGCGGCGGACTGGCATATAATGTGCCGTCGCGCGCCTCAATCGCGGTGTAGTCGTCGGCGATGAGCCGCGCGCCTCGATCGATCAGCCGCAAAGCCAGGTCGGATTTGCCCGCGCCAGGCTTCCCGGCGATGAGCAGCGCGGCGCCGTCGATCAAAAGGCCAGTTGCGTGAAGCAGCTCCGCCATGTCCGTTCAGCGGCTCCAGGCCGGCAGACGGATCACGAACTTCGCGCCTGTAAGGTCGTTGTCCCGGTCCGTTGCGATGATTGTTCCATTATGGCCCTCGACGATAGCCCGCGCTATGGCGAGCCCGAGGCCGCTATGCCGGCCGAACTGCTCTTCTTCCGGACGGTCGCTATGGAAGCGATTGAAGATCGCGTCTCGCGCCTCGGGGGGCACGCCCGGCCCCTCGTCCTCCACCCGGATCACCACATCATCGCCATCCCGCGTGGCTGCAACCTGAACGAGTCCGCCGGGCGGAGAAAAAGAAACCGCATTTTCGATCAGATTCTCCATCACCCGGGTGAGGCGCGACCCATCGCCGAACACGACCGCGGTTCCCCGATGCGGGCGGGCGAAGGCAAGGCGGATGTCGCGATTCATGCCGCGCTCGTCACGCATCGCGACAAGCCCCTCGATCATCGTACCGAGGTCCACCGACTCGAAGCGCGCCCGCGCCAGTTCGGCATCGACGCGAGACGCCTCGGCGATGTCGGTGATCAGCCGATCGAGACGCCCGACATCGTCACGGATCACGTCGATCAGTTGCTGCTGCAGCTCGGAATCTTTAACGAGGCTAAGGCTGTCGACCGCCGACCGTAGCGAGGCGAGCGGGTTTTTGAGCTCGTGGGTCACGTCCGCGGCAAAGGCTTCGGTGGCATCGATGCGCTGCCGCAGCGCCGTGCTCATGTCCGAGAGTGCGCGAGCGAGGGTGCCGATCTCGTCACGGCGCTCCGGCAGACGCGGCACTTGGACCTCCCGCGCGCGGCCGAGCCGGACACGATGCGCGGCCAGCGCGAGGCGGCGCAACGGGCGGACTATGGTGCGGGCGAGAAACAACGACAGGCTGACCGATACGAGCACCACGATCAGCAACACCACGCCGAGCCGCAGCCGTTCGGCCCGGACGATCCGCGTGATGTCCCGCTGATTCTCGGTGGACAACAGGATGTCCCAGCCGCTTCCGGTGGGCACTTTGACCGCCGACAGAATCACCGGCGTGCGATCCTCCGCGCGCTCGACCGACGTCAGGATCCCTCCGGTCCTGGCTGCCTGGACGGCAACCGGCCAGGCGGATAGCTGATCGTTAACTGGCTCTCGATAGGAGGCCGGGCGGTCCGCGCCGACGATTATGTCGATCGACCTGTCGAGAAAACGCGCCGCGCTCTTCTGCCAGTCCTCGGCCGCCGGATCGCGCAACTCATAGGTTGGACCACTTATCGACCAGCTGTCGAAGGTGAGGGGGGTCTCCTTCTTATGTTCCTGGCTGCGGTCCAAGTGATAGACGCGGATCCGCGTGTCGGTGAGACTTCCGAACTTCGCCAGCAGCGCAGGACGTCCGGCCGGTGAGGCAGCGGAATAGGCTTGTGCGATCAGCTTGACCTGCGTTGTGGTTTCTTCGATGCGGGCATCGATCAGCTGCGAGCGATAGCTGTCGAGATAGAAGAAACCTCCGGCCAGCATCGCCAGTGCGAAGATGTTGACGGCCAGTATGCGCGTCGTGAGTGAGGTCCGGGCGGCGCCTTCAGGCGTTCCGAGCGCGTTGTCATTCCTCGGCAAAGCGATAGCCCACCCCGTACAGCGTCTCGATCGCCTTGAACTCCGGATCGACATGCCGGAATTTGCGACGCAGACGCTTTATGTGGCTGTCGATGGTGCGATCATCGACATAGACGTCGTCCTGATAGGCGGTATCCATCAACTGGTCGCGCGACTTCACAAAGCCGGGCCGCTGGGCCAGCGCCTCAAGGATGAGGAATTCGGTCACGGTCAATGTCACGTCACGCCCATTCCATTGGACGCGATGACGGGCGGGGTCCATCGCCAGCCTCCCGCGCACGATCTTGTCGGCAGTCGGCAGGTCGGCGGCGTCGTCGGTTTCCGCACGGATCTCGGTCCGACGCAATATCGCGCGGATTCGCGCGATCAGCAGCCGCTGCGAAAAGGGCTTGGTGATATAATCGTCGGCGCCCATGGCAAGGCCCAGTGCTTCGTCGAGTTCGTCGTCCTTTGACGTCAGGAAGATCGTCGGGACGCCACTTCTCTCGCGAAGGCGCCGCAGCAGTTCCATGCCATCCATACGGGGCATCTTGATGTCGAGAACCGCCAGATCGGGCGGATTGTCTAGCAGCGCCTTCAGCGCGGTTTCGCCGTCGGAGTAGACGCGGACGGTGAAGCCTTCGGACTGTAGCGCGATCGAGACGGAGGTCAGGATGTTGCGATCGTCGTCGACCAGCGCGATCGTAGGCGACATGGAACCGGATGGCCTCCGCAGATATTATGGCCTGCCTCTCGGGCCGGGCAGGCATTGCTGTGCCTAGCCTAGTGGCCGGGCGTGTTCAACCTAATGCGCTTCTGCTTGAAGATCATGGGGTTTGAAACTATGCGCGGTTGAAAATCATGAGGATGTGAGGGGAGGGTCTCGCTGTGAGGCCGTCCACTTCGCCTTGTCGCATTAGGAGTGGAGCCCTCACCAGGTCCGCTCAACCAGGAGATAAATGTGCCCCAGCTTACGCCAGCCTATGGCCTCGACCAGCAAGGTTTCGATGTCGCCGCCAAGCTCAACTGGAACTTGGGAACCGCGCCGCTGATCGAGTTGGCCATCCGGCGCGAGGAAGGTCGGCTGTCGAAGGACGGACCTTTCGTTGTCGAGACGGGCGCACATACTGGCCGATCGGCCAATGACAAATTCATCGTTCGCGATGATGAAACTGAAGCTTCGGTCTGGTGGGGCAAGACCAACAAGGGCATCACGCCCGCGCAGTTTGCGGCGTTGAAAACGGATTTCCTGGCCCATCTCAAGACCAAGGACGAATTGTTCGTTCAGGATCTATACGGCGGTTCGCAGGCCGCGCATCGGGTCAATGTGCGTGTCATTACCGAACTGGCTTGGCACAGCCTGTTCATCCGCACGCTGCTGGTTCGCCCCGATCTCGCCGATCTTGCAGCTTTCGTGCCCGAATATACGATCATCGACCTGCCGACTTTCGCCGCCGACCCAGCGCGCCATGGCTGCCGCAGCGAGACCGTGATCGCAGTCAACTTTTCGGAAAAGCTGATTCTGATCGGCGGCACGCGTTACGCCGGCGAAATGAAGAAATCGGTGTTCGGTATCCTGAACTATCAACTGCCGACCGCCGGGGTCATGCCAATGCACTGTTCGGCCAATATCGGCCCCGACGGCGACACGGCGATCTTCTTCGGCCTGTCCGGAACCGGCAAGACCACCCTCTCGGCGGACGCAAGCCGCACCCTGATCGGCGACGACGAGCATGGCTGGTCGGACGAAGCGGTCTTCAACTTCGAAGGCGGCTGCTATGCGAAGATGATCAGGCTCTCACCCGAGGCTGAGCCCGAAATTTATGCAACCACCAAGCGGTTCGGGACCATACTCGAAAATGTCGTGATCGACTCCGACACTCGGGTCATCGACCTTGATGACGATAGTCTCGCGGAGAACAGCCGCGGTTCCTATCCAATCGACTTCATCCCCAATGCCTCGGCGGAAAATCTTGGACCGGTTCCAAAGAACCTCATCTTCCTCACCGCCGACGCATATGGCGTGCTGCCGCCGATCGCGAAGCTGACGCCGGATCAGGCGATGTATCATTTCCTTTCGGGCTACACGGCGCGGGTCGCCGGCACTGAGATAGGCGTCTCCGAGCCCTCGGCGACCTTCTCGACCTGCTTCGGAGCGCCGTTCATGCCGCGCCATCCATCCGTCTACGGTAATTTGTTGAAGGAGCGGATCGCCAAGGGCGGTGTCGATTGTTGGCTCGTCAACACCGGATGGACGGGCGGCCAATATGGCACCGGCCACCGCATGCCCATCAAGGTCACGCGGGCGCTGCTGAACGCGGCGCTCGACGGCAGTCTGAACAATGCCGAATTCCGGATCGACCCCAATTTCGGTTTCAAGGTGCCGGTAGCGGTCCCGGGGGTGGACAGCCAGATCCTCGATCCTCGCGAGACCTGGCCCGACCCGGTCGCTTATGACGCGACTGCGCAGAAGCTCGTCGGCCAGTTCATCGAAAATTTCGCTCAATTCGCGGAACATGTCGATGAGGCTGTGCGACAGGCCGCTCCCAAGGCAGCCTGACCCGGCGCCCGTGCAGATGAAAGGCGCTCCGGCCAACGCCGGAGCGCCTTTTTTCGTCTAGGCTACCAAATTTTTACCATAGCCGATTTAGCAAAATTAAGCGTAGCGGGGCTATGCACGCCGTCTGGAATTTGCCGGAGTTGCACCGATGTTCGAAGGGAAGCCGCCGTTGTCGGGCCGCAAGAGCTGGAGCCTGGAGGGGCTGTTCAGCCGGGGCGAGGCGTTCGCGCCGCCGCCCGCTCCTCCAACACGCGCCGCAGAGGCGGAGCAGCCCGGCACGGTGCAGGCCAACGACCTTTTTGGAAGGATCGGCGCGTTCCTCAAGCTGAACCGGCTCGACCCGACACCGACCAACTATGATCTGGCCTACCGCTATGTGAGCGGTCATGACCCTGCGATCGTGGCGGCAGTCGACGCGGCCATTTCGACGGATGGCCTGCTCCGGCCGGACGTTGCGGCCGTGATCCTGGAGAATGCGCTCAATCAGGTCTCGTCGGAGCTCATCGAGAAGCTGATCGATCGGGCGCACCAAAGCATGACTCTCGCGGCTGACCTGGTCGGTCAATCGCGTACTGATGTGCATAGTTACGGCAGTGCGCTCGAGAGAGGGGCGGCCGCGCTCGGGACCGGTCCGGAGCCGGCACGTGCGATCGAACTGATGGTCGAGTTGACCCGAACCATGATTGGCAAGACCCACGACGCCGAGCGCCGACTGGCCGAAATGGGTAGTCAGATGCAGGAAATGCAGGGCAGTCTGGCCGAAGCTCAGGCAATCGCGGAGACCGATCCGCTCACCGGCCTTGCCAATCGGCGGGCGTTCGAAACGCGGCTGCAACGCGCCATCTCCCAGGCCCTTGTCGAGGATTATCCGCTGTCGGTCGCCTTTTGCGACATCGATCATTTCAAGTCGGTCAACGACACATATGGCCATGACACCGGTGATCGTATCCTCAAGCTGGTCGCCGAGACACTTACCGAGGGCGCGGGAGAAGACAGCCTGGTAGGCCGATATGGCGGTGAAGAGTTCCTGATCCTCTTCGACGGGATCATGGCGCGTCGGGCTGCAATGCGCGTGGACGCGCTGCGTGACGAGTTGTCGGGCCGTCACCTCGTCTCAAAGACCACTGGCGAGCCGCTGGGAACGGTCACTTTCTCCGCCGGAGTTGCGCAGCTTCAGCCCGGTGAAAGCGCTGACGCGATGCTGCTTCGTGCCGACGAGGCGCTTTACAGTGCGAAGAATGGCGGCCGAAACCGGGTGGTGATCAGCGGCGAGGAATAACCGCTCCGGCGGCGCGCGCTCGTCCGTGACCTTTCCCGCAAAGCGGTAGCCCGCGCCGCCTTCGCGCACGCCGTCCAGAGGACGGCTAATCCGTCCGAGCCGCCGCTGCGATGAGCAAATCGAACGGCGCGGGCTAGCCGTTCGCTGCCCACCACAATATATGGCCTCGAATCCTTTATCTCATCGCAGGATTCGACCTATGGATATCAGCCTTGGCCTCACCTTCGACGACGTGCTGTTGCGGCCCGCCGAATCGGAGGTGCTGCCAAGCCAGGCCGATACCTCTACCCAGCTGACCAAGTCGATCCGCCTCAACATCCCGATCCTGTCGTCCGCGATGGACACGGTGACCGAGGCCGACATGGCGATCGTGATGGCACAGCTCGGCGGGCTGGGCGTGCTCCATCGTAATCTTTCGGTCGAGGAGCAGGCTGCTGCCGTGCGCGCGGTGAAGCGTTTCGAGTCGGGCATGGTGGTCAACCCGATCACGATGCGCCCCGAACAGACGCTTGCCGAGGCTCTGGAACTGATGGCGCGCCATCGTATTTCCGGCATTCCGATCGTCGAGAGAGATGGCAAGCTCGTCGGCATCCTTACCAATCGCGACGTACGCTTTGCCGAAAATCCCAAACAGCCGGTGTCGGAGTTGATGACCAGCCAAAACCTCGCCGTGGTCGAGGTCGGGGTCAGTCAGGAGGAAGCGCGCCGCAGGCTTCATCAGCGGCGGATCGAGAAGCTGCTGGTAGTCGATGCGGAGTATCGCTGCGTCGGCTTGATCACGGTCAAGGATATCGAGAAAGCCGTCAACTATCCGAGCGCGACCAAAGACGCGAGCGGGCGGCTGCGCGTCGCCGCGGCGACGACGGTTGGGGACAAGGGCTTTGAAAGAACCGAAGCTTTGCTGGACGCCGAGTGCGACCTTATCGTGATCGACACCGCCCATGGCCATAATCGCGACGTTGCGCGCGCGGTGGAGCGGGTGAAGCGGATTTCGAATTCGGTCCAGGTTGTCGCAGGCAACGTCGCCACCGCGGAAGCGACGCGTGCGTTGATCGGTGCCGGCGCCGACGGGGTTAAAGTGGGAATCGGCCCGGGCTCAATCTGCACGACGCGGGTTGTCGCGGGGGTCGGCGTTCCTCAGCTGACGGCCGTCATGGAGTCGGCAGCGGAAGCGGCCAGGTCGGGCGTGCCGGTGATCGCCGATGGCGGTCTGCGCACCTCGGGCGACATCGCCAAGGCGCTCGCGGCGGGCGCAGGGTCGGTGATGGTGGGCTCGCTGCTCGCCGGGACCGAGGAGGCGCCGGGGGAAACCTTTCTCTATCAGGGGCGCGTCTATAAGAGCTACCGCGGCATGGGCTCCGTCGGCGCCATGGCGCGAGGGTCCGCTGATCGCTATTTCCAGCAGGACATCAAGGACCAGATGAAGCTGGTGCCGGAGGGCATCGAGGGGCAGGTGCCCTATAAGGGCACCGCGCGTGATGTGATCCACCAGCTGGTCGGGGGGGTGAAGGCTGCCATGGGCTATACGGGTGCGCCGACGATCTCCGATTTGCAGCAACGCGCGAAGTTCGTTCGGATCACCAACGCCGGCCTCCAGGAAAGCCATGTTCACGACGTGGCGATCACGCGCGAGGCGCCCAATTATCCGACACGGTAGGACGCGGTGACGCCGGGTGCGCGTGCTCAGGCTGCGATTGAGTTGCTCGACGAAATCATCGCTTCGGCGCGGATCGGCGGTCCCGCAGCCGACACGCTGATCGCGCGATATTTCAAGACTCGGCGCTATGCCGGCTCGAAGGACCGCCGTGCGATCCGTGAGGTCGTCTATCGGGCGATCCGGCGTGCGGGCGATCTGCCGGCCCATGGCCGAGCCGCGCTCGTCGGCCTGGCGCGCGAAGATGAAGAGGTGGCGGCCTGTTTTATCGGGGCGCCGCATACACCGTCACCGATCGCGCCGGGCGAAGCCGGCGCGCTTCGGGCGACGCTACCGGCCTGGCTCGCCGAGCGAATCGAGCCTGACCAGCATCCGGCGCTGCTCGAACGCGCGCCGCTTGATCTGCGCGTCAACAGGCTAAGAGCGACCCGTGACGCTGTTGCCAAGCTTCTACCCGAGGCGCGCTTTACGCCCCACGCCCCTCATGGCCTTCGGCTTCCCGAAGGAACCGCGATAGAGAGCAGCGAACCATGGTTGCAGGGCCTTGTCGAAATCCAGGACGAGGGCAGCCAACTTGTCGCGCTGGCCGCAAGCGCGCGGCCGGGGATGACGGTTCTCGACCTCTGTGCAGGGGGCGGCGGCAAGACGCTGGCGCTTGCCGACGACATGGCGGGGGAGGGACGGCTCCTCGCGACCGACAGCAATCGTGCGCGGCTTGCGCGCTTGGCGCCAAGGGCTGAACGCGCCGGGGCGGCGTTCGTAGAGAGCCGGTTGCTGGACCCGGGTCGGGAGTTGGCGAAGCTCGCGGATCTGACCGCTCGTTGCGACATCGTTCTGGTCGATGCGCCTTGTTCGGGCACCGGCACCTGGCGGCGCAATCCCGAGGCACGGTGGCGTCTTACTCCGACACGACTGCATCAGCTGGTCGAGCTCCAGGCCCACCTGCTTGATGTCGCCGCGCCGCTGGTGCGTCCCGGAGGCGCACTCGTCTATGCGGTCTGTTCGCTGCTCGACGACGAGGGGGCCGACCAGATCGCGACGTTTCTGGCTCGGCAAAGCGGGTTTCACCCGGTGTGCGACCTATTTCCCGCGGGGAGCCCGCGTGGTGCCGGGCGGCGCCTTACCCCAAAGGACGACCACACCGATGGCTTTTTCGTCGCAAGGCTGCACCTGCCATGATAAAGGGCGGCAATTGTCGAACATTGGAGATATTGATGCGTCTTTCGCCTGTTGCGATGGTTATGTCGATGGCTCTGCTCACCGTTTCGAGCGGTGTCCACGGCCAGAAGGCCGATGATCAGATCAATCCTCGCTCCCTCGCGCTGCTGGCACAGGGCCAGGCGGCGCTTAAGGCCGGCAATTACGAGGCGGCTAACGACGCGCTCGAGACCGCGCTCGCGGTCGATCCGCGAAACAGGTCGGCCTTTGTCGCCTTGGGCCGGGTCGCGCAAGCTCAGCAGCTTCCCGGCAAGGCGATCCGAATGTATTTCGAGGCGCTCGCCCTCGAGCCCAATGACGTCAACGCGCTGTCGGCTCAGGGCCAGGCCATGGTCGAGAAGGGGGCCATCGAGCGTGCCCGCGTCAATCTTGCCCGTGTTCGGGCGCTCTGCAAGTCGGAATGCGCTCCGGCGCAACAGCTTGCCACAGCGATCGCAAAGGGCCCGCCGCCCGCCGTCGTAGCCGCGCAAAACAACGCCAAGGTACCGCCGAAAGGTGAGGAGCAGAGCGCGGTCGGCGCGAAATAGCGATATGCTCTGCCGCGACCGTCGACGGCGGAATCGACGGTCGGTGGGTCAGCGCGGAGGCTCGAGCGCTTGCCCCAGCGCGACGAACTCGCCGACTGTCAGAGTCTCGGCGCGGCGCTCGGGGTCTATGCCGAGTTGTGCTAGCGTCTCGACCGCACCGGGCACGCTCTTCAAGCTCTGCCGCAGCATTTTCCGCCTTTGGCCGAAGGCCGCCGCGCTTAGCCGCTCGACCGTCGCGAACGACACCCCGGCGGGCTGCTCGACGGGTACGAGGTGCACCACCGCCGACATGACCTTCGGTGGCGGCACGAAGGCCGACCGATGGATGTTCATCGCTATCACGGGCTCGGCGCGCCATTGTGCCAGCACGGCCAGACGCCCATAGGCGCTGGTGCCCGGCTTCGCGACAATCCGTTCAGCCACTTCTCTCTGGAACATCAGGGTCAGCGAGCGCCACCAGGGCGGCCACGCTTCGAGCGACATCCAACGGACGAACAGCGCAGTCCCGACGTTATAGGGCAGGTTCGAGGCGATATGCGCCCCAATCCCTGCCTCGGTGACCTCGTCGATGGCCATTGCATCGCCGGCGATTACCCGCAGCCGCCCGTCGAACGCGTCCCCGAGCTCCGCCAGGGCGGGCAGGCATCGGTCATCGCGCTCCACGGCGACGACCGACGCGCCCGCGCGCAGAAGAGCGCGGGTCAATCCACCAGGCCCCGGGCCGACTTCGTAAACGCGGGCGCCGTTGAGATCTCCTGCTATGCGGGCGATGCGGTCGAGCAGTTGACCATCGAGCAGGAAATTTTGGCCGAGCGACTTCGACGCGCGCAGCCCATGGCGGGCGATGACGTCTCGCAGCGGGGGCAGATCCGGAAGATCCCCGATCGTCATCCCTGGATGAGGCGATTCCGTACAGCCTCGGCCGCCAGCGCGATGGCCGAGATCATTGCACCGGGATGTGCCTCGTTCCGGCCGGCGATCGCGAAGGCGGTGCCGTGATCCGGTGCCGTCCGCACGATGGGCAGTCCGATCGTCATGTTTACGCCTTCGTCGAAATGCAGCGTCTTGAGCGGGATGAGCGCTTGGTCGTGGTACAGGCACAGAGCGCAGTCATATTGAGCGCGCGCTCGCTCGTGAAACATGGTGTCGGCGGCGAGCGGCCCGACGATGTCGATCCCCTCGGCCCGCAATATCGCCAAGGCCGGCGCGATCAGATCGATTTCCTCGCATCCGAACGAACCATTCTCGCCCGCATGTGGATTGAAGCCGGCCATGGCGAGGCGAGGCCGCTCGATGCCGAAATTGCGGACGAGGCCGCGCTCGGTGGCGCGGACCTTGGCGACGATCAGGTCGACCGTAACGGCGTCGGGCACGTCGCGGAGCGGCAAATGTGTAGTGATCGGCACGGTCCGCAGCGTCGGCCCGCACAGCATCATCACGGCGTTGGCTGCGGACACGCCGCACCGCTCGGCCACGAACTCGGTCTGGCCGGGATGGGTAAAGCCTATGGCATAGAGCTGCGCCTTGCAGACCGGTGCGGTGACGAGCCCACCGACCATTGGCGAGCGCGCCAGCCCCGCCGCAAGTTCGAGCGAATCAAGCGCGCAGCGCGCGCCTGCCAGATCAGGTTCGCCAGGCCTAATCGGGCCAGTATCCTCGATCTGGATCACGGGGAGTGCCTTGTCGAACCAGCCGGTGGCATCCTCGGGGCTGGTAATGCGTTGGACGGGGCCCGACCAGACCGCTTCGATCGAGCGAAGATCGCCGACCGCGAAGAAGGATGAAAGGCCTGCCTGCTCGCGACGCTCCCATGCTTTGGCGACGATCTCCGGCCCAATCCCGGCCGGATCGCCCAGGGCCACCGCAAGCGGGCTCATCGGCATCACGTCAACGATATTCTATCACCGCGTCGCGCCGGAGGTCGCGCAGGTAACGCTGGGCGCGTCGATTGACCCGTTCCTCCTCGATCTGCGATTGGATCTTTTCGAACGAGGGGCCGGAACTGGGCTGCGGATCGTCACGGCCACAGAGTACCAGCGACCGCACGCCGTCCGCGAGCGAACCGAAGGGTGGCGTAGCTTGTCCCACCTGAAGACGCAGCATCAGATCCTGCAATTGTGGCGGTAGGTCACGGACGCGCATCTGATCATTGTCGACCACATCGGCGCCGACCTCGGCCGCCAGCTCCGCAGCTTTTCCGCAGCCCTGGATATGCTGGAGCGCGTTGGCAAAGGCCTCGACTTTCGGAGTTGCTTGATCCTGTGTCATGCCCTTGGGGAATTTGATCGTCAGCTGCTTGAGTGATAATATTGCGTCGCGAGCATCTGCCCCCAGCACCTGCCGTTTGTCGAGCAACGCGATGATGGAATAGCCACCGGGTACCTCGATCGGCGTGCTGATCTGGCCGGGAGACAGCCGGGTGACGACCGTGGATAGCTGTTCGGGAAGCTGCTCGGCTCTCACCCAGCCCAGATCGCCGCCGACGGCGGCCGTAGAGGCTTCGGAGAACTGGCGGGCATATGCGGTGAACGAAGCGCCCCGACGCACCTGATCGATGATCCGCTCGGCATTGGCCTGCGCCTGGCCCGTCGTCGTCGGCGTCGCCGAGAGGAAGATCTCGCCGACATGATATTCGTCCGAGCCCTTCGACGCGTTCAGGCGCGCGATGATCGCGTTGACCTCTTCCTCGCTTACCGCAACGAAAGGTTCGACCCGCCGGCTAAGCACTCGCCGCCACGCGGTCTCGCCCTGAATCTGACGCTTGATGGAATATTCGGATGAGCCCTGGTCGCGCAGATATTTGGCAAAATCCTTCGGCGACTTGCGGAAGTTCGCTGCCACGCGGTCGTAGGTCTGCTGGATTTCCTCATTCTGCACCTCGACCTTCTGCGCCGCAGCTTCTTGAATCTGCAGAGTTTCGTCGATGAGATTGCGGAGAACCTGCAGTCTCAAATGCTCACGCTCGGCCTCCTCGACACGCCCTCCATTGGCCGCTACGACCAGCGCCAGCCGCTGATCGACGTCGGTCTGGGTAATGATCGTGCCGTTGACGATGGCGGTCGCGGTGCGGACGTTGGGATCGCGCTTGCCGAAGACGGTGATGTCCTTCGGCAGGTTGAGGCCCCCGCCAAGGTCCTCGCCATCCTCGATAGTCTGGCCGATCAGGGGAGAGGTCAGCATGATGCCAGCCGCCGCCGCTAACAGGAGATGGTGTGCCCGGCTCTTTATCACTCTCACCTCTTCACATTCCCCGATCGATTGAGAGCCGGCATGTTGGCACCTCCCCGCTGAACGCACGCTTACGGTCCAAAGATGATGAGAGCAACCGCTACGGTCCAGCGCCGGCGCATGTGAAAGACATCGCGAGAGCGCGTTGGCGGGGTGCGGGCGCTAGTGTCCCAGATTCTTGAGCGCCAGCCGCAAGACATAGGTGTTGCCGCGACGGGCGTCGCCGATCGCGTCATATTCGCGGCGCCAGGTCACCCCCACCTGGATACAATCATCGTCGTAAAGAAGGCCGATCCGGTGCCGGATCGGCTGATAGCCATCCGACAGGGTCAGCGGATCCTCCTTGCGGCTCGTCAGATCGACGACCGTCGATCCGAAGACTGACCAGTAGCGGGCTATCTGGACCCGCCCGCCCAGCCGGAGCTCCTCCCGGTCGCGCAAATCCTCGATGGTCCCGGTAATGTTGCGATTCAGCTTGAGATAGCCGACTGTTATGTAGGTTCTGCGCGTGCCGATCGTGCCGTCGATCTCGTTGCGCCGCACGCGGAAGCTCTCATTATCGAGCCGGAACCGGTGCGTGATTTCCAGGAACCGCCCATATTTGAGCGTGGTCCGTCCGACGATGTCCGAGAGCCGATCGGAGAGACCTGTCCCGACCGGGAGCAGACCCCGCTTCTTCGTCAGCCGGTAGCTCTGTCCGATGACCGTGTCGAACGAAACACCAGGAAGGTCTACCGACCATTCGGCGCCATAGGTCGCGCGGCTGCCATCCTCCCAGCGGTCGTAGCCGGCGAAGCGATTCAAGGCGAAAAGGTTGGAATCCTCGAGATCGATCGAGCGCGCATCCTCGTTCGGGATATCGAGATTACGCGTCGCCGGGCTGGCGACGATCTGGAAACGCGGGGTGATGCGCTGCGAGCCATTGAGGAAGGCGCCGATGAACGGCCATTTCACGTCGACCGCCGCCGCGACGATACCGCGCCCGGTCCAACCCGGATCGCCACGATAGCTGATCGTCGCGGTGCTGCCGGTCTGGCTGGTGTGATAGACGTCCCCGCGGCCATAGGCGGTGAAGGTCACTTCCTGGCCCAAGGGTGTGTAGCGGCGCAGATCCCAGCGGATGCCGGCGAAGGCGCGTTGCGTATCCTGGCCATCGGTGCGTATCAGTGCCAGGCTGTTGGCCTGGATCAGAAGCGTGCCGCCTACCAGCGGGTCGGTTAGTCGCAGGCGATAATCGACCGCCGGGAGTGCGAAGGGCTGCTGCCCCTGGCGGTCGCCGGTGCGCAGCGTCTGCACGGCCCACCCCTTGATAGACAAATAGCTGTCCGACGTGATGCGTTCGGCATTGATCTGGTTGCGCAGCCGATCGTCGCGCGAAATGTCGTATCGACGCAGGAAGGTACGGTCGGTGGTGGCCCGAATGGAACCGGTCAGGGTCCAGTAGCTGTCCAGCTGAAAGCGGCCATTGGCATCGATATAGCCGCGGATATCGCGATTCCCGTTGGTCGGTGCTCCCGCCGCAACCGAGAAGCGCGAGCTGTAGGTAAGCATGCCGGCGGCCTGCCAGGCGCCGTTACCGGTCAACGCCCGATATTGGGCCTCGATTGCCGGCAGCACCTTCGAATAGACATGAGGGGTGATGGTCAGGTCGCGGTTAGGCGCGAGCTGGAAATAATATGGCAGGCCGAGTTCGAAACCGTTGGTCCGAGCATAGCGTATGTCGGGCAGCAACAAGCCCGAGCCGCCGCCGCCGCTGCCATCCGGATGGGAAAGACCGGGGAGCCAGACAATCGGCGCGCCAAGGAAGCTGATCCGTGCCCCGTCATAGCTAATCCGGTGCTTGCTTGGATCATGAACGACCCGGACCGCGCTTATCTTCCAGACCGGCTCCTTGGGGCAGCCCTTGCTGTCGATGACGGCGCAGGGCGTGTAGACCGCCTTGTCGAGCGTCGTGACCTCGTCCTTACGCTCGCCATGGACGGCCGCGAGCCGACCGCCGTCGTTGAGCACGATCAGAAGATTCTCGATGACGCCATCGCGCAACGAGTCGGTTAGTTCGACCGAATCGCCATAGACCGTGTCGTTGCCCGAATTTACCACCGCGACATTGCCGTCGGCGCGAACCAGCCCGGTCTTCTGGTTCCACATAACCTTGTCGGCGCGCAGCCTATCTCCCCGCCGCATCATGCGGACATTGCCGGTGGCGGTGACGACTTCGGCATCGCTGTCGAATGCCAGCGTGTCGGCCGCGAAAGTGACCTCTTGCTCATTGGCCGGGGTAGGGGCATCGCCCTGCAGCGGCGGGCCGGCGAGGGGCGTCGCCAGAGTCTGGGCGAACAGCGGCGAGGCCGCGCTGATCAGAGGGAGGGCCGTCGCCAGAAGGAAATGTCTTGGCTTGTTCACATTACCCCACGAGACGGGCCGTTCCGAACGCGCCGCCTATCTCACCCAGCGTCCGGCTGCAACATTCCGCGGCAATGCTTCGGCTGAACCGTTGCGGCTGGCTTCGCGCTCTCCTAGAGGAACGTGACGCAGTGAGAACAAGGAAATCCCGTAAATGCGCATAAGCTTCGCGGACAGCCGGCCGGCCGACTCGCATTGCCTGGCGATTGCCGTGGCGCCTGGCACCCTTACCGGTTCCGGCTTGTCTTGCCTGCCCGAAGCCGCGCAGTCCCTCGCCCGGGCCGCCGCAAAGGGATACCGCTTCGATGGCGAAGCGGGCGCTGTCGCGGAATTTTACGGCGAGACCGATGCGACTTACCGCCGGCTCCTGCTCGTAGGTGTCGGCAACAAAGGCGATTATGAGCGCGCGGGTGCCGCGCTCGCGGCCAAGTTGCTGACATCGGGAGAGAAGGCCCTCGTAATCGATCTGACGGCGGTCGTCGCCCCCGACAAGGCGGACGCCGCGGTAGCTATAGCCTTCGGTGCCCTGCTGCGGAGCTGGCGCCACGACGCCTATCGCTCGAAGCTCGACCTCAAACAGCGCGTTTCGCTCGAACATATCATCATAGTTGGCGGCGGCCCCCGGGCAAGCGACGTCTGGATCGATCGGAACGCGGTTGCGGAAGGCGTGATGTTCACGCGCACGCTGATTACCGAACCTGCAAACGTACTGTATCCGGAAAGTTTCGTGGAGCGGTGCCTGCATCTCGAAGATTTTGGCATCGCCATCGAGGTGCTCGATGGTGACGCCATGGCCGCCCTCGGCATGGGCGCGCTGCTGGGTGTGGCGCAGGGCTCCGCGCGCCCGCCCCGTCTGTTGGTCATGCGCTGGGACGGGACCGGCGGGAAGGGCCCGCTGGTTGCGCTGGTCGGAAAAGGCGTCACCTTCGACACCGGCGGCATCTCGCTGAAGCCGCCAGCCGGCATGGAGGACATGAAGTGGGACATGGGCGGCGCGGGCGCCGTCGCCGGAACCATGAAGGCGCTGGCCATGCGCAAGGCAAAGGCGAACGTTATCGGCGTATGCGGTCTGGTCGAAAATATGCCGGATGGAAACGCTCAGCGCCCCGGCGACATCGTCACCTCGATGTCGGGGCAGACGATTGAGGTGATCAACACCGACGCCGAGGGGCGGCTCGTCCTGTGCGACGCGCTGAGTTGGGTCCAGAAAACCCATTCACCCAAGACAATCATCGATCTCGCGACGTTGACAGGGGCGATGATCGTCTCGCTCGGCTATGAATATGGCGGCATGTTTGCCAACGACGACGAATTGGCCGCCCAGCTTAGCGCCGCGGGCGACTCCGTCGGTGACAAGCTGTGGCGGATGCCCATGGGCGAGGCCTATGACAAGCTGATCGACTCGCCGATCGCGGATATGAAGAATGTCGGGCCGCGCGAAGGCGGATCAATCTCGGCCGCGCAATTCCTGAAGCGCTTCATCGAAGATGGCGTGCGCTGGGCCCATCTCGATATAGCGGGGATGGTTTGGGCGTCGAAGCCGGGGGCGACCTGGGACAAGGGCGCGACCGGCTATGGCGTGCGCTTGCTCGACAAGTTCATCGCCGACAATATAGAAGAGGCGTGAGCGCCGGCCACGCCGAAAGGCAGGCCGAGCGAGGTCGACAGCGTTCAATAGGTATGGCTGCACGCCCTTGGAGCAGCTTCCTCAACGGCGCTTTTTAAGGCACGGGTCTGTGGCTTGCCGCGCCAGGACGTGAAGGAGAGGTATGTTGGCGATTTCCGATTTCCACGGACATGTTGCCGTCATTACGGGTGCGGGCAGCGGTATTGGCCGTGCCGCTGCTCTGGCCTTTGCCCGTGAGGGCGCCTCGATCGTCGTTTCGGATATCAATCTCGAGCGGGCCGAGGCCGTGGCCGAGGAGGTTCGACAGCTCGGCGTCGGCGCCGCCGCAGTCCGCTGCGACGTATCCTCGCCAGGCGCGACGGCAGCCCTGCGCAAGGCGGCGTTAGATGCCTTCGGAAAGATCACGATTCTGATGAACAATGCGGGCGTGGTCTTTTCGGGCCCATTTCTCGAAGTTCCGATGGAGAGTTGGCGCAAATCCTATGAGATCAATCTGTTCTCGGTTGTCGAAGCAACGCAGCAGATGCTGCCCGACATCCTGGCGAGCGGTGGTGGGCACATCATCAACGTCGCATCAGTGACCGCGCTCTACCCGTTCAATGTCGATCGTATGTCCTACAATTCCGCCCGCGCGGCCGTGGTCAATTTCAGCGAAGCGCTCGCGCTCGATGTGCGCGACCAGGGTATCGGCGTCACCTGCCTGTGTCCGGGGCCGACCCGCACCAATATGATCGAGAATGTGCACTTCGTGGGCGAGCCCAACCTCACGCCGCCCGATCTGCCGATGATGGAGCCCGGCGAGCTGGCCGAGAAGCTCGTTCTTGCCCTCCGTGAGGGGCGATATTTCGTCCCCGGACATGAGCTCGTGCGCGATCATGTTGCCCGCCGTGGCGCGGATCCCGACGCTTTCCTGACCGAGGCCGCCGCGCAGTTCGCCGCTAATCGCAAGGGCAAGGGCAAGGTCGATCTCGAGGCCGTCCTAGCCGGCAAATAGACGGTGCGGCAGGTTGAGTACAGATGCGCGGATTTCGGCCGCTGGCCAGCCCGCTGACTGACGACGGAGCGGCCGAAGGTTCATTGACCTCGGCCGAATAGATTATTGCGAGGAGTGTCGAGAATGCTGACGTTGGATCCGAAGACGAAATATGACATGCCGGCCGCTTTCGGTAAGTCGATCTATACACCCGTAACGCATGTGCCCGATATTCAGCTTATCGCGACGTCCTTCGAGACCACTCCGGAGGCGATCGAAAGCATTCTGCCCCGCCATCTGGCCAAGGGCGACAACAATATCGTCTATGTCAATCGGCTGCGTTACCGCGGCATAGACTATCTGGCGGGTCGAGGTTACGAGGAAATCATCGTCGGGGTGAACGCCCGCCATGAACATGAAGGGAAGGTCATCAAGGCGCCCTATTTGTTCGTCGAATGGGTCGACGATGTTCCCGCGATCCTGTCCGGTCGGGAGGCGCTGGGCTATCCGAAGCTGTATGCTGACATTCCGCAATTGGTGGAAGTGGAGGACCGCATCCGTTTCCAGGCGTCGGAATATGGCACCAAGTTTCTCGACGCTGAGGTTCGCAAGCTGAAGCCGCTGCCGGAATCGGCCATGCCCAAGATCAATTCGTCGGTTTCGGAATTCAATTTCGCCTGGAAATATATCCAGGGTCCGGAGGGCACGATCGATGCCGACTATATCACGCTGACCCGGATGACCTGGGACTATAAGCAGGCCTGGCTTGGGGAGGGCGAAGCCCGATTCATCCCCAGCAGCTTCGAAGAGACGCCTGCCTCTTATGCGGCAGCCAAAGCCATGGCGGCTTTCCCCGTGATCGAATGGAAGCCGGCCTTCGTCGCGAAAGCGACCGCTATCATATATCGCAACGATACCAAGCGGCTTCCGTCGATGAACAGGTCATAGGCCTCCAGTCCTTGGGAGCCTGTGCCGGCAATGCTGAACGGCGCGAGGAATGCCGGTAGCCGCCGCGGCGGCTGCCGGCACTGGGAGGAATGGCTATTCCGCGTCAGGTGCTGCGTTCGCTCGGTAAGCCTGCACGGTGTAGTTCCCTCCGTCCCGCGCCGATTGCGGTCGACGGGCGCAGAAGCACAGCAAGGCCGAACGGCCGCCCGAGCCAGTGCGAGGAAAGCCATAGTCGCGGATGCGAGTGCCGGCGCCTGAAGCCAAAGCAAGCAATGGCGTTCCGCACTGGATAAACATAACGAATACCTGTCGAAGTTTGCACCATTATAGGGCCTCCCAGTGCCGTCGCTGTCAGCCTTGTATAGCTGCGCCCTTGCCCGACCGGACAAGCCCGCTGGGTCGTCGAGCAGCCGCGCCTTTTACGCCGAATTTATTTCCTCACCCAATATTCCCTCTCGCACCTTAACGCCGATCCATGACTTTCTTCGCGAGTGAAGGAGGTCGCCATGGCTGAGCTGATGTGGATCGCAATTGCGGGTGGGTTGGTACTGCTGACGCTCGCGTATATGCGCCTGTGCGAGGAGCTGTGAGCATGGCGATGACGCCCGATCTGTGGCTCGGCGCGGCGGTGGCGTTCCTCCTTCTTGGTTATCTCATCGTCGTGCTCGCACGACCTGAGCGCTTCTGATCCGGGAGGGATGACATGACCGTTCAGGGCTGGCTGCTGATCGCCGCTTTTCTCGCAATACTGATCGCGATCACCAAGCCGATGGGGCTGTGGCTGTTCGCACTTTATGGCGGGCGCCGGACCCCGCTTCACTGGGCTCTGGGGCCGGTGGAGCAAGGATTTTATCGGCTGGCCGGTATCGATCCGGACCGCGAGCAGGGCTGGCGGCGCTATGCCACCCACATGCTGTTGTTCAATGCCGCCGGAATGGCTTTCACCTACGCCATATTGCGGCTGCAGGGCGTGCTGCCGCTCAATCCGCAGGGCTTCGCCGGGCTCGACCCGCATCTCGCCTTCAACACGGCAGTGAGCTTCACGACCAACACCAACTGGCAGAGCTACAGCGGCGAGGCGACGATGTCGCACTTCTCGCAGATGGTGGCACTGACCTTCCACAATTTCGCCTCCGCCGCGACCGGGATCGCGCTGGCCTTCGCGTTGTTTCGCGGCTTCGCGCGGCGCGAGGCGAAAGGGATCGGCAATTTCTGGGCCGACCTCACCCGGATCATCCTCTATCTGCTGATGCCGATCTGCCTGGTCTATGCGCTGTTCCTTGTCGCTAACGGCGTCCCGCAGACACTCGCCGGATCGGCCACGGCGACGACGCTGGAGGGCGCCAAGCAGATCATCGCGCTTGGTCCGGTCGCGAGCCAGGAAGCGATCAAGATGCTCGGCACCAACGGCGGCGGGTTCTTCAACGCCAACTCGGCGCATCCTTTCGAGAACCCCAGCGCGCTCACCAATTTCGTGCAGATGCTTTCGATCTTCGCGATCGGCTTCGGTTTGACCTGGTGCTTCGGCAAGGCGGTCGGCAACACACGGCAGGGCTGGGCGATCCTGGCGGCGATGCTCGTCCTGTTCGTCGCCGGCGTCTCGGTCGCCTATTGGCAGGAGGCGGCGGGCAATCCGATCATCCACGGCCTCGGCGTGTCCGGCGGAAATATAGAGGGCAAGGAGGTCCGCTTCGGTATCGCCGCCTCTGCGCTGTTCGCGACCGTCACGACGGCGGCCTCCTGTGGCGCGGTCAATGCGATGCACGACAGCTTCACCGCGCTCGGCGGCATGGTCCCGCTGTTCAACATCCAGCTGGGCGAAGTGGTGATCGGTGGCGTCGGCGCGGGGATCTACGGCTTCCTGCTGTCCGCGATCCTCGCCGTGTTCGTCGCCGGGCTGATGGTTGGACGTACGCCCGAATATGTCGGCAAGAAGATCGAAGCTCGCGAGGTGAAGCTCGCCGTTCTTGCGATCGCGGTGTTGCCGCTGATCATCCTCGGCTTCACCGCCATCGCCTCGGTTCTCCCGGCGGGTCTCGCCGGACCGCTCAACAAGGGTCCGCACGGCTTTTCCGAGATCCTCTACGCCTTCACCTCGGGCGTCGGGAACAACGGCTCGGCCTTCGCCGGGCTGACGGCGGCGACACCCTTTTATGACGGGGTGCTCGGCGTCGCGATGTGGATCGGGCGTTTTTTCATCATCGTGCCGATGCTGGCGATCGCCGGATCGCTCGCGGCCAAGCGCTACACGCCCGAGACGGCCGGGTCGTTCCCGACAACGGGCCCGCTCTGGGTGGCGCTGCTCGTCGGCATCATCCTTATCCTCGGTGGTCTCACCTTTCTGCCCAGCCTCGCGCTGGGACCCATCGCCGATCATCTCGCGATGACTGCCGGTCAGACCTTTTGATCGAAACGGACCCACGCCCATGACCGTGCATTCCCATCCCGCGCCAAAATCGATCTTCGCCTGGGAGCTTGCTGGGCCCGCCATGATCGAGGCGTTCTGGAAGCTGAATCCGGCGATCCTGATCCGCAACCCGATCATGTTCACGACCGCCGTGGTGGCGCTGCTGCTCTCCGTGCTGCTCGTGACCGGCAATGGCGGCGGACTACCGATCGGTTTCCAAGTCCAGCTCGCCATCTGGCTTTGGCTCACCGTCTGGTTCGGCAATTTCGCCGAGGCGATCGCCGAGGGGCGCGGGAAAGCGCAGGCGGCCTCGCTCCGCGCGACTCGCGATGAGTTGAAGGCCAAGAAGCTTGTCGGCGTCGGCAACGTCTATGGCATCGTTCGCGCGACCGAACTGAAGGTCGATGAAGTCGTGATGGTTGAGACCGGTGATCTGATCCCGGCCGATGGCGAAGTCGTCGAGGGCGTCGCGCTGGTCAACGAGGCGGCAATTACCGGCGAGAGCGCCCCCGTCATTCGCGAGGCGGGCGGCGATCGTTCGGCGGTGACGGCAGGAACACGCGTGATCGCGGACTGGATAAAGGTGCGCGTCACGGTCGGCCCCGGCCAGGGCTTTCTCGACCGGATGATCGCGCTGATCGAAGGCGCCAACCGGCAGAAGACGCCCAATGAGATCGCGCTCACCATCCTACTCGTCGGGCTCACCATAATCTTCCTGATCGCGGTGGCCACCATTCCCGGCTTCGCTGCCTATGCCGGTGGCGCTGTGCCGGTGACGGTGCTGGCGGCGCTACTGATCACGCTCATCCCGACGACCATTGCTGCCTTGCTATCCGCGATCGGCATTGCGGGGATGGACCGCCTGGTGCGGTTCAATGTGCTCGCCAAATCGGGCCGCGCGGTCGAGGCGGCGGGCGATATTGATACACTGCTGCTCGACAAGACCGGCACGATCACGATCGGGGACCGGCAGGCGAGCGCCTTCGTTCCGGTAGGCGGCGTTGCGTTGGCGAATCTGGCCGAGGCTGCATGGCTGGCGAGCCTTGCCGACGAAACGCCCGAAGGCCGCTCGATCGTCGCGCTCGCCGCTGAGAAGCATGGAATGCTCGGTCGAACAGCGCCTGAAGGTGCCGAGCCCATCCCCTTCTCCGCCCACACCCGGCTTTCGGGCGTGCGTTTCGGCTCTACCGAAATCCAGAAGGGCGCGGTTGATTCAATCCTCAAGGCACATCCGGCGGTCGAGGGCTCCCCGGCCGCGGCCGAATTGCGCCGCGTCACCGGCGAGATCGGCCGCGCCGGCGGGACGCCGCTCGCCGTCATCCGCGACGGGCGGCTGCTCGGCGCGATCAATCTCAAGGACATCGTCAAGGCCGGCATCCGTGAGCGCTTCGGCGAACTGCGCCGTATGGGCATCCGCACGATAATGATCACCGGCGACAATCCGCTCACCGCCGCCGCGATCGCCGCAGAGGCAGGGGTCGACGATTTTCTTGCGGAGGCCACGCCCGAGGACAAGCTCGCGCTGATCCGGCGCGAGCAGCAGGGCGGCAAGCTGATCGCAATGTGCGGCGACGGCACCAACGATGCGCCCGCGCTCGCCCAGTCCGATGTCGGCGTGGCGATGAACACCGGCACCCAGGCCGCGCGCGAAGCAGGTAACATGGTCGATCTCGACAGCGATCCCACCAAGCTGATCGAGGTGGTGGGTCTTGGCAAGCAATTGCTGATGACGCGCGGCGCGCTGACCACCTTCTCGGTGGCGAACGACGTCGCCAAATATTTCGCGATCATTCCGGCGATCTTCGTCGCGCTTTATCCTGGGCTCGGCGTGCTCAACGTGATGGGGCTCAAGACGCCCGAAAGCGCGATCCTGTCCGCGATCATCTTCAACGCGCTGATCATCCCGGCGCTGGTGCCGCTGGCGCTCAAGGGCGTGAAGTATCGCCCGATCGGCGCTGGGCCGCTGCTGGCGCGCAATCTCGCCGTCTATGGGGTGGGCGGGCTGATCGCTCCCTTCATCGGCATCAAGATCATGGACCTGGCCGTTACCGGCCTCGGTCTCGCCTGAGGAGGTTTCGATGGGTTCGGACATCATGAGCGCGCTGCGGCCGACGCTCTTCATGCTGCCGCTGTTCGCGCTGCTGTTCTGCGGGGCTTACCCGCTCGCTATCCTCGGACTTGGCCAGGCGGCGTTCCCGGCGCAGGCGAATGGCAGTCTGATCCGCGACGGTGACAGGATCGTCGGATCGTCACTGATCGGACAGGGCTTCAACACCGATCGCTATTTCTGGTCGCGCCCGTCGGCGGCGGGCAAGGGCTACGACGCGTCAGCCTCCTCTGGCTCCAATCTCGGACCCACCTCGGCTGCGCTGGTGGAGCGGGTGAAGGGCGACGTTGCGAAAATCCGAGCCACGTCAAGCGGCGCGGTTCCCTCCGATCTGGTGACCGCATCGGGATCTGGACTCGATCCCGACATCTCGCCGGAGGCTGCCGACGCCCAGATTGCCCGCGTCGCATTGGCCCGCAAACTGCCGGATGCGCGAATCCGCGCGCTCGTTGAGGCGAGCATGGAAGGACCGTTGCTCGGCATCCTCGGCGAGCCGCGCGTCAACGTCCTGTTGCTCAATCGACAGCTTGACCGCCTCTCGGCTAATAAGGGCGGGTGACTACGCGCGATCCGGATCGCCCCTCGCCCGACGCCCTGCTGCGATTGGCGGCGCGCGAGGCGCGTGGCAGGCTGAAGATATTTCTTGGGGCCGCGCCGGGAGTCGGCAAGACCTACGAAATGCTGCGGCAGGGCGCCGAGCGGCTGCGGGCCGGAACGGATGTGATAGTGGGGATCGTCGAAACCCATGGCCGAGCCGAGACCGAGGCGCTGATCGAGCCGTTCGAGATCGTCCCAAGGCGCGAGATGGACTATCTCGGCCGTACGCTGACCGAGATGGACATCGACGCCATCCTCGCCCGCCACCCCACTCTGGTTCTCGTCGACGAACTGGCCCACACCAATGCGCCCGGCAGCCGCCACCCGAAGCGCTGGCAGGATGTCGAGGAACTGCTCGACAGGGGCATCGATGTACTGACCACGGTCAACATCCAGCATGTCGAGAGCCTAAACGATGTCGTCGCCGGCTTCACCCGGGTCCGGGTGCGCGAAACTGTGCCCGATGCGATGCTCGAAGATGCTGAGATCGCGATCGTCGACCTTCCGCCCGATGAGCTGATCGAGCGATTGAAGGCCGGCAAGGTCTACGTCCCGCATGAGGCGTCGCGCGCGCTCGGTCATTTCTTTTCCAAGGCCAATCTGTCGGCATTGCGCGAACTGGCGCTGCGCCGGGCCGCACAGGCCGTGGATGCGCAGATGCTGGAGGAACTGCGAGCAGGCGCGACCGGCGGAACCTACGCCGGAGGCGAGCGAGTGCTCGTGGCGGTGAGCGAGCAGCCGGGCGTTGAGATGCTAGTGCGGTCCGCCAAGCGCCTTGCCGACGCGCTGCACGCGCCATGGACTGCCGTTCATGTCGAGACGCCGCGATCCGAACGGCTGAGCCCCGGTGATCGCGAGCAACTCTCAGCCGCCCTCGGCCTTGCATCAAGTCTTGGGGCGACGCTGGCGACAGTTCCGGCTGCGAAAGTCGCCTCAGGCCTGATGGCGCAGATCGCCGAGATGCGCGCCACGCAGATCGTGCTGGGCAAGTCGCACCGAAGCTGGTGGTTCAAGCTGCGGCATGGATCGGTTGTCGATGAAGTGCTCCGGCAGGTTGAAGGCGTCGCCGTCCATCTGCTGCCAATGGCGAAGGTTCCCCAACGAGGCCGCGGGTTGCCAACCGCAACCCGTGAAATCGGATGGCGGCCCTATCTGTTGAGCATCGCCATGGTCGCCCTGACGACGGCGGTGGCGGAATTGCTCGATCCGCTGGTCGGGGTAAACGCAATCGATCTCATCTATCTCGTGCCTGTGCTCGCCGCCGCCACGCTGTTCGGGCTTCGCTCCGGACTGATCGCCAGCCTTGCTTCGGCGCTTGGGTATAACTTCTTCTTTCTGCCGCCGATATACACGCTCACCGTCCAGGATCCGCAGAATGTCGTAACGCTCTTCGTGCTGGTAGGCGTCGCGATCGTCGGAAGTCAGCTTGCAGGGCGCCTGCGCTCCCAGGCAACGCTTGGCGCCCGCAGTGCAAGGGAAAATGCCGCGCTTGCAGCACTCGCCCAGACCTTGGCGCAAGTCTCCGATGCGGCGAGCACCGCCGAGGTGATATGTTCGGAAACCGCGCGGCTGCTCGACGTCAACGCGGTGGTGCTAGGCCAGCATGACGGTCGTATCGTCATCGTCGGCGCGCATCCGCCGCGAAACACTCTCGAAGCGATCGAGCTTGCGGCCGCGGACTGGGCGTTCAAGCATGGTGAACCGACAGGGTGCGAGACCGGCACCCTCAATGCGTCCGACTGGCAATATCATCCGCTCCGGACTTCGCTGGGAATATTGGCTGTGCTCGGCATTGCCCGCGACGATGGCAAGACGCCTGTGCCGTCGGACCGCGCGGTGCTGCTCGCCACCATCATCGGCCAGGCGGCGCTCGCCCATGAGCGGATATGGCTTGAGAATGACGTGCGCGAGCTATCCGTCCTGAACGAGCGCGACCGGATGCGCGCGACCCTGCTCTCCTCCATCGGTCACGACCTGCGCACGCCGCTCACCGCCGTCGTGGCCGCCGCCGAAGCGCTGCCGGCGGAGGGCGAACACGCACTGACGATCGAGACGATCCGGACAGAAGCGCAGCGGCTCAACCGCTTCTTCGATGATCTGGTGGATATGACCCGCATCGAAAGCGGCGCTCTCAATGTGGTGCCGGAAGCGACTGACCTGACCGACGCGGTCAGCATGGCTGTCCACGACATGCGCAAGGTGCTGGGCGAGCGGCATGTGCAGCTCGGCGTTCCTCCCGACCTGCCGCTGGTGCTCGCCGATCCCAAGCTGCTCCATCACATATTGATCAACCTTCTCGACAACGTCGCCAAATACGCCGGCGCGGGAACGCCGGTGACGATCGAAGCTCACCGAGCTCCGGACAGGCTCATCTTGTCCGTCCTTGATCAGGGACCGGGACTTCCGCCCGGCGGTGAACAGGCGCTGTTCGGAAGATTCGAGCGGGTGGAAGGTTCGGACCGGGTGGGCGGAACCGGCCTGGGACTTGCGATCGTCAAGGGATTTGCCGATGCGATGGGGTTGAGCGTCACCGCCTCCAATCGCGCTGATATTTCGGGGGCGTGCTTCTCGATCATCTTCCCGAACGACAGTCTGATCTCACCGCGCCAGGGACCCGCATGACCAACGGCATCCACCTACTCGTCGTCGATGACGAGCCTGCAATCCGTCGTCTGGTGCGCGGCGCGCTCGACCGCGTCGGCTACAATGTTAGCGAGGCGGGAACGGCCGGCGAGGCGTTGAGCCACATTGCGGCAAACAAGCCCGCGCTGATACTTCTCGACCTCGGTCTTCCCGACCGCGATGGCATGGAGCTCGTGCCGCTGGCGAAGCAGGCGGGTGCGGCCGTGCTCATCCTGTCCGCGCGCGATGCAACGGCCGAAAAGGTGGCCGCTCTCGATCTGGGGGCCGACGACTATGTGACCAAACCATTTGATACCGAGGAACTCCGGGCGCGGGTAAGAACCTGTCTTCGGCATCGAAACTACGGCCTTGCGCCGAAAACTCTTATCAGGGTGGGCAAAATCGAGATCGACGATGACAGGCGCTCGGTTAGCCGCAATGGCGAGCCACTGCACTTCACGCGTAAGGAGTACGACCTCTTGTCGGAACTTGCGCGCCACGCCGGTCGGGTCCTGACCCATGCGCATCTGCTACGAACGATCTGGGGGCCAGCACATGAAAAGGATGTCGAATATCTGCGCGTAGCGATCCGGGCCATCCGGCTGAAGCTGGAGAATGATGCCTCCGATCCGCAATTTATCAGGAACGAACTGGGTATCGGCTATCGGCTGGATGCTGACCGGGTTGATTGATGCAACCCGGCCATGCCTCCACTTCGATGAGACGCCATAAGGGCATCCACGAGAATTCGTCCGCTGTGGCGAAGCCGCACGCTTGTTATGCCTATCTCGCCGGACGAAGGCGAGAATATGTAACCGCGACCTTTAAACGGCGATCATAGTCAGCTCTGACGGCAACTTCCTGCAGAGGATCGCGTTGCCTTCGCCGCAGGGCTTAATCTCCGAAACATCCCCAAATGAAGCTTTCACCGGGAGCGATTCGAACGCTTTCGCCGACGCGCACCCCTGTGCCTACCACGTTGAACGCCCGGTGATTTCATCTGGCGTAGCTGCTGCGGTTCCTGCGTAAGGCACGGCAGCAGTCGGCGAAATTTGGCGCCCGCCCTGGATGAACATAACGAATATGAGTCGCCATTCGTACTACGATAGGGCCGCCTGACGCCGCCACTCGACGCCCTTCATCGCAGCGTCCGATCGAGAGCGCTACTGTTTGGACAGTGGACCGCAAACCCGTCCATTCTATTCTCCGGAACGGTCGATACCGCGTATCATTCCGTCCACTAGAAGCGCCACCACCATCGACGCGCCCGTAAGAGGAAACACCATTCCGACCACCAGCATGGCGCCGGCAATTGTCCGTGCCTTGCGCCGGTTGATCGCGCGGGGCGGCGCTTCAAGGCGACCGCCACGTCGACGTTTCCACCATAGGACAGGCGCGGTCAGTGCGAGCATGATGATCGAGAGGCACCCCGCCAGCATGACGAGACGGTTGGCCTCACCATATTCCTGCCCCTGATGGGTGGCGATGCCCCATTCGATCATGCGCGCGCCGGTGCCGAAGCCGGCATAGCGCGCATCCTGAAGCACCCTGCCTGTTGACGCCTCGACATAGAGTGCCCGCGCGTCCTCGGCGCGCATGACGGTCGCGGAAACCAGATAGGGCGTTTGCCAATTCGCGGGCAATGTCATCGTCCACGGCGCGGCAAGTCCGCGCGAGGTGGCTATCGCAGCGATCCGGTCAGCGCCGATGTCGCCTGCACCGTGTCCCATGATATGTCCGGCCGCCTGCATCGACCAGGGCAATGTCTCCCTCGCGCCATGGTCATGCCCTTTGGCCGCCTCCCAGGGGTTCGGTCCCGGTGCCTTTGGACGGCCAAGACCCTGGCTGGCGACCCATCCCTGGAGCTGCTTGCCTGCTATCCCCGTCCAAGGCATGCCGGTGAGGGCCAGGAACAGGATGACCGCGGAGGCGGCTAGGCCGACCGAAGCGTGCAGGTCGCGCCAGAACAGGCGGCCCGCCGGGCGCCCGCGCAGGCCGACCGCCGGACCGCCGCCCCTCGGCCAAACCGAGAAGCGCCAGCGCCACAATGCCCCATAGGGCGACCCGCACGATGCGCAGGCGGGATGGACTGTCAGCGGCCGTCATCGTCGCCTCCAGAGGGCTTGTGGTCGATCGCCTCGACCCGGAACCGGCCGGTCACATTGCCTGCGCGAGCGAACCGGAGTGTGAGCGGCACCGTCTCACCACGCCGGAGCGGGCGTTTCAGCTCCATCAGCATCAGATGAAGGCCGCCGGGCTTGGGCGTCACGCCGCCATTCGAGGGAATGGCGAGCCCGCCTTCGACGGGACGCATACGCATAACGCCATTTTCCATGGTCATGCGGTGGATCTCTATCCGATCGGCGACCGGCGTCGCCCCGTCGAGCAAGCGATCCGCGAGGCGGCGGCTATTGGCGATGACGGCATAGCCCGCACCGACCTGCGATGCGGGCGGCGTCTCGCGCAACCAGGGATCGGTGACACGGATGGGACCGGCGATTGCTGGGGCGGCAATGCCGAGAGCCGCCGCGGCGAGAAAGATGGAGGCTTTCATGGTTGGGTCTCCCCGGAGAGCGGGGGCGATGCCTATCAAGTAGCGCCGCCCCTCTGTTTGTCAGAAGGTGGCGCGCAAGCCGCCATATACGGCACGGCCTTCGACCGGATAATAGGCGACCGTAGCCGGCGTGGCGAGCAGCACCGCCGAGATGTCGCCCACCGCCTTCTTGGCCGTCAGGTTGCGCGAGTCGAGGAATACCGTGATGCCCTCGCGCACCCGCGCCTCGGCGCCGAGGCCGAACAGCGTGTAGCCCGGCGCGCGGGTCGTATTCTGGTAGTCGGCGAACGCTCCCTTCAGAATCCACTCGATGGTCGGGCTGATGCTGATCGCATCGGTGCCAAGTCGGAGTTCAGCGCGATACTGGTGCTTCGGGATAATCGGCAGGCGGTTGTTGCCATATTGCGCGTCGCCGCGGAAAGCGAAGTCGTTGAACTGATAGACCTGCCGCAGCCGCGCCCACGGCGCGAGAGCGAGGTCCAGCCCCGCCTCGATGCCCTGGTGCCGGGTTCGGTCGGCGTTGAAGGTCGCGGCAGGGATATTGGGCGACACCGCGAATTGGAGCATCTCGCCGTGTAAGTCAGCCCGATAGAAGCTGATATCCCATGAGGCGATGCCGATCGTCCCGCGCGTGCCGACTTCGATCGTCCAGGCCCGTTGCGGCCCGACATCGACAAATCCCGGGAAGCCGCTGGCCGGTGTCTGGCTCAGCTCGCTATAGCCCGGCAACTCGATCGAGCGATTATAGTTGGCATAGATCTGCACGCCGCCGAACGGCTCGTAGAGCAGTCCGACCTTGGGCGAGAAAACGTCGAAGTCGGCTGCACCGCTCCGCACCGGCACCAGCAGATTGTCGATCTTGCGCCTGCCGCTCGTGTAGATTCCGCCGGCGACGAGCGTCAGCTTCGCGATCGGCGTTACGCGTAATTCGCCATAGGTGTTGATCGTCCGCGCGCTGTTCTCGGTCCTCGCCGTCAACGCGCCGCGCTCGCCGCCGACATTCACGAACTGCTTGGCGTTGATCTTCCCGAACCGTGCCTGGGTGCCGAGCGTCAGTTCCCAGGGGACGCCGTTCGCTCTGCCAGCGAGATCGACACTCGCGAACACGCCATAGTCGCCGCTCTTCTGGTCGATCACCTGGAAGATCGGGTGGAAGAGCTGCTTGGCGTTGTAGAATACGCCGAACGCGAGCCGGCCATTGCCGAGATCGACGGTCGTACGGTTCTGTAGACGGATCGAGCCGATGTCGCGTTCCTGATCCATCGCGATGTTGTTGGGGAGCGAGAGTTTCGGTGTGGAGAGCGCCTGCGCCAGTGTCAGCGAGCCAGGCAAATCCTGGTTGATGTGACTGATGGTCGCATAGAAGCGTGTCTCGACCGCATCGCTGAGCCTGAGACCGACATTGCCGTTGAAGCGCAGGGAATTGCGCTTCGCATGGTCACGGTCGCCGTCGGAGCTGTCGGTGGTCAGCGCCATATAGGCATCGCCGCGCGCATCCGCATAGGCGGCGGCGGCTTTGCCGCGGATCGTATTGAAGCTGCCGCCGTCGACTCTCAGTTCGAAGCGCGCCGCGGTGCGTCCGGTCGGTGTCACCGCGTTGATCGCTCCACCGAGCGTCGAGGCGCCGAAGCGCAGCGCATTACCGCCGCGATAGACCTCTATGCGCTGGAACACCTGTGGGTCCAGCTCCTGGAAATCTCCGTTATCGTCAGCGAGATTGATGGGGATGCCGTCCTGCAGGAGCGTGAGCCCACGCATGTGGAAGCCGCGGCTGATGCCCGAGCCGCGCACCGAAAGGCGCACCTCCTGCCCGAAGCGCGGCTGGGTATAGACGCCGGGCGAGAAGGCAAGCGCGTCGCGCAAGGATACCGCGACCTTGTCCTCGAACTCGTCGGCATCGACGACATCGACGCCGCCGGGCCGTTTCATGACCTGCTGGCGGGCCTCGTCGGTGGCGCGCTTGGCGGTGACGATGATCTCGGGACGATCCCGATCGAGATCGGCTTCCGCGAAGGCGGGCGCCGCACAAATACATGCGAGAGCGATGATTGACGCGCCCGACAGCGCGCGATTGCAACATGACATGAAGAACAGCCTTGGCCTGCGTGCGCGCCGGCGAGACCGCGCACCCGTGAACGTGAAATGCCGCCGGCATTAGGCCAAGCGGCGTCGACGATCAGCGGGTAGCCGGTGGTCCGGTCGGAGGGGGCGGAGGGGCAGCAAGGCCCCGACCTACATCGACCGCGAACAGGCTGGCGACCGGCAACACCGCGTTCGGGAGCGCCGGGAGTATTGCGACGCCACCGAAGGGCGGCAGGTCGAGCGCGAGCGAATAGCCGGAGAAAGCGCAGGGTTGCTCGGATTTGGTATCGGTCGGCTTGCCCTTGTGGACATTGCCGTCCTTATCGACCCATGCTTGCACCGCGCCCATGCCGGTGCAGAGCGTGATCGCATAGCCGCTTCCGGCCATGGGCATCCAGCCCGTCGGCACCAGCAAACGCATCAGCAGCGCGATCGCCAGCAGGCCGAGCACGGCCTTGCCGTGCAAGTCGGTAATGCTGATTCGTGCCCCGCGCATGATCGCGCTCCTAGTCGACTGGCGACACCATGTCGATCAAATCGCGGACCGTTGCGTAGGGGGCCGCGCACGGCGGTTCGACCGAGCCGAACGATGCCTCGCGGCGCTTTGGCGCGGAAGCCACGCTGTTCTGGCAGCCGGCCAAATGGTTGGCTTTCGACGCCTCAGCCGCGCTCACCCATACGCGTTTCCGCGGCGTGCCGAAGGACGCGGACCACATCCCCAACGCGGTGAGCGAGGTTCTGGCGGGCGGCGTCACAGTCGATCTGGACAACGGATTGTCGGGCTCGCTTCGAGTCCGGCATTTCGGCGCGGCCCCGCTCATTGAGGACGATAGCGCCCGGTCGAAGCCGACGACGCTGGTCAATCTCGGCATCTACTATCGCTTGGGTGACGCGAAACTGGGCATCGATATTCTCAACCTGCTTAGCGCCAGGGCCTCGGACATCACCTATTTCTATGCTTCACGCCTGCCGGGCGAACCGGTGGATGGGGTTGAGGATTATCACCTGCATCCGGTCGAACCTCGTCAGGTCCGAGTATCGCTGCGTTATTCCTTTAGAGGATAGGCCACTTCACCGGGCGTGATGAAAAGGATGTCGCCAACAGATGTGGGCAGATTTGCCAAGCTGACCAATGAAAGTCGTCGGCGTAGCCTCGGCGACTAGAGCGTAGAGAAGGCGGTCAACGGCGGTATTTGGCGCGCCGCACCGGATAAACATAACGAATATATTTCGCCGTTTGGGCTACTATAGAACCGCCGCCCGGCACCGGCTGCTCCGTTGGCAGAAATGCGTCGCCACTCATGATACGATGGGGATGCGATCGGTCAACCCGGGCGGTGACTTCGGGTAACGTTAGAGTGAAAAGCTTAATAAATTCCGCCGAGCCGTAACCTTGTCGCGTGCGGATCGTTGTCTGGATGCTCCGAGCGATGCCTTTCCATTCTGGATGGTGCGTTTCCAGCCCAACGACAGACGCCGACGTCACACAGGCAAAAGCCTGTGGACGCCGCACCTGTAAGGAATAACACCATGAAACCTACTGTTTTCGCCGTCCTCGTCGGGACAGCAGCACTCTGCGCCGCGACTGTCGCGGCAGCCCAGTCCACGACACCGGCCGCCACGGGCAGCTATTCGAGCATGAATGTGGGCGCCGCTCCCATCCATGGCCTCGACGGTCCTGCCTTCTCCGCCGCTGCATCCGATGCCAATGGGTTCCAAATCGCGGCAAGCCGCCTCAGTCTGAGGCGCTCGCAGCGTAGCGACGTGAAGGATTATGCCCGGCGCATCATCTCGGAATCTCGGACCGCCCAGCAGACGCTGATGGCGTCGCTGAGCAACGACCAGCGTAAGATCGCCCGGCCGAGCACGCACCTCTCAGCCGAGCGTGCCTCGATGGTCAAGATGCTTCGCAGCACGCCGCGGGGGTCATTTGACAATCTCTATCTCACCCAGTCGGCGCATGTGCAGCAGGGCAACTGGGCGACCTATAAGGGCTATGCCGAGGATGGCGCCGACCAGTCGCTGAAGCAGGTCGCGGGCAATGGCGTGCCAATTATCGAGCAGCAGCTTCAGCAGGGCGGCGCGCTTCTGCCTTCGGCGCTCTCCGCGAACTGAGTGGTCCGGGCGGCCAAGGAAAAAGCCTGGCCGCCCAGCCGTCTTCAAATCAAGGCTCCTGACATGAACGCCAAGCATGATATCTTCGTCCTCAATGGACTGATCACCACGACCCTCGACAGCATGAAGGGGTTTGAGGATGCTGCCGACGACGCGAAGAGCACCCGTTTTGCGGCGATGTTCGCCGATTTCGCGCGTGATCGCGGACAGGTTGTCTCCTCAATGCAGGCCGAAGTGCGCGGGCTTGGGGGCAAGCCCGCGGACACCGCCAGCTTCCTCGGCGCCGCGCATCGCAGCTTCATGGACCTGAAACAGGCGTTCACGGGCAAGAAGGACAAGGCGATCATGGAAGAGGTCGAGCGGGGTGAGGACCATATCAAGGCGAAGTTCGAAATCGCCCTGAAGGATACCGACCTTGGGCCGGCAACGAGGTCCGTCGTTCGTAATGCCTTCACCTCGGTGAAGGCCGGCCATGATCAGGCCAGAGCACTGAAGCACAGTCTGGCTTGACCCAAGCACATCTTCGGAGCGGTGGGCAATTGCCTGCCGCGCCGAGATTCATTGAACGGAGAATGGCATGGCCACCAATGCAGACATACCTGTTTCCGGTCCTTTTGGAGCCCGCGTTTTGATTTCCGCCGACGATGTACGCGGCAAGAGCGTCCATGGCCGCGATGGTGATAAGCTCGGTACTGTCGACAAGCTCATCCTCGACGAGCGGACCGGCCAGATCGCCTATGTCATCCTGTCCACAGGCGGTTTCCTCGGACTGGGACAGAGCTATCATCCCATCCCCTGGTCGGCGTTCCGCTATGACGAGGCGCAGGGTGGATATGCAGCCGCCATCGACAAGCGACTGCTGGAGGGCGCCCCCAGCTTCCGGCCGGACTCGGCTCCTGTCTTCGACGATGCCTATGGCCGCCGCGTGACGGACTATTTCCGACTTTCACCCGCCGCCACCGAATGATCGGCTTCCTCTACAGGGACAAAAATATGGGAAGTAGCTGCCCGGTCGAATAGACGCCGGGCTGATGCGTGAACCGTGCTAGGATGCGTCTGCGAATCCCTGCGCTCACGTTGAGAGCGATCAATTCGCGTTTGCCCGGACCGGCTTTCACACCGTGAGCCTTCCGGTTTCCCGGAAAAGGGTATCATCGTGAAACCAGACATCCACCCCGACGTCGCGCGCAATCTGGCGCTGGCGATCCTGGCCGCGTCCACCGCGCCTGCGCTTCTGCTCGACGGGGATCTCACCGTGATTGCCGGCAGCACATCCTTCTACGCCGCCTTCGCTCTCCAGCCGCAAAACGTGGCCGGACGGCCTCTGTTCAAATTAGGCGCCGGGGAGTGGGACGTACCGCAGCTTCGCTCGCTGCTCAGCGCAACGCTCTCCAGCCATGCGAGGATCGAGGCCTATGAAATAGACCTCAAGGGCGGTGCCGCTCCACGGCGGCTGGTGCTCAATGCCCAGAAGCTCGACTATGGCGACACCGAACAGGTTCGCCTGCTCCTGACCATCTCCGACGTGACCGAAGCGCGCATCAGCGAGAAGCTCAAGGACGACCTGGTGCGCGAGAAGGCAATTCTGCTCCAGGAGCTTCAGCATCGCGTCGCCAACAGCCTCCAGATCATCGCCAGCGTACTCATGCAGAGCGCGCGGCGGGTGCAATCCGAGGAGGTACGAGGCCATCTCCACGACGCCCACAACCGGGTCATGTCGATCGCGACCCTCCAGCAGCAGCTGGTAGCTTCCAGGCTGGGAGATGTAGAACTGCGTAGCTATTTCACCCAGCTCTGCGAAAGCCTCGGCGCGTCGATGATCCATGATCACGACCAACTGTCGATCGCGGTGACGGCCGATGGCAGCAGCGTGAACGCGGATATCTCCGTCAGCCTCGGCCTGATCGTTACGGAACTGGTAATCAACGCGCTCAAGCATGCTTTCCCGGGCGGACGCAGCGGCAAGATCCTGGTCGATTACCACGCCCATGAAGCAAATTGGATATTGTCAGTCAGCGACGACGGCGTCGGCACGCCGGCGTCGCTGGCGACCGCCAAGCCAGGTCTTGGCACCAGCATCGTCGAGGCGCTGGCTCATCAGCTCGATGCCAGCCTCGTAACCCAGGGCAATCATCCAGGAACAAAGGTTTCTGTGACCTACACCGACTTATAGAGCGAGATGGTTTGAAGTGGAAGCGCCTTGCGCTTTCGCCGAGAAGCTGAATCTGGTTCTATTCAAATGGTTGAGACCTTGCCTGAGATAAATGGGGATGGATCCGAACGAACATGGATCGGCAATCGGGTAGGTTATCCGCGCAATCCAGCACATCATGCGAGCGCGCATGGAGGCACCGTCTTTGGGCACGACATCCTACGATCCACAGTTTTCGGATGAAGCGAATGTGGCGGCGGAGACATCCGCCGGCTGCGCGATCTGGAGGCTTGGCTGAGGGACGTCTGGCGTAGGCGTGGTGTTCGGCCTCGCGCTATCCGTAGCCTCGACGTGATCCTGCTCCGCGCACGGGAATCCCGCAATACGCGGGGTTCGATCAACGGTCGCGTCGCGGTCGGCTGGCTGATCGTCGACGATTTCCTGCATCCGGCAGAAAGTCGATGAGAGCTCCATCGGGTGCCATTCACAAGCTTTGATGCTTGGATGTCGATGATCAGGACCGCCGTTTGTCGCGTCAGGCCGGGGCGATTGCATCGCTAAGCTTGCAGGAGCGATGATCCTCGTAATCATACTTATCGGCCGGGACGCGTGTGATCCCATAAAAGACCACCTGCTTGGCGGCGGCGGTTTCAAAGTTCAGAGAGGTCGCTCACGATTGTTGTTCCGGCGACTGAATGCTGACGCGCAGGGTTAGGACATTTGCTTTCTGCTGGCGCAGGACCCTTGAACGATGCGCATAGGTATTGTGGTGTGTCCCTACTCGACCATCGGCAAAGTCGCTGGCCAGGGAAGCTTCCATAACACGCACCTGCGCCTGCAGATCGTCAGCATCACTGGCTGAAATAGCGGAAGAGGCGATCGCGGGTCTCGCGCCGGCGAGATGACCGCCTTCATTTTCCCAGCTATCCTCGCGCAGGGATCGAGCAGCAGCACGCCGCGCATCGCTGGAAACCAGATACGCGCTGTCGGTGCTCGTAACGATACTGAATAAAAATGGCATTGTTCGTCTCCATCATGAGCGGGAGCACGAACTATCTCTCGGCCGCGCTCGTGCCCGACGCATCTGGAGCGCGATTGATCTGATATGGGGTGTGCAGGGCCGTTTTACTACGGGCGACAATCTTTCTGCAGGAGCCTTGAGTACACGAAACTATATCCCTGTCGATCGCATAACCCAGCCGCAGGAGCGGGCCGCGCTCAGAACTTCAGGCAACAGCACCGCGCAGTTTGCCGAAATATCCCTCATCATAATTTGCAGGGACATAGCTTTATGCCGCCGTCTGGTACCCAATCGATAGTGCGCAGGTTGCCATTGGCAGATACAGCGGCGGGGGTTCATTTTTCATGGCGGTGCGGAAAAGACCTCATAGGCGATGAAAGTGCCATGATGGAAGCGTTTGAGTGATCGACCGGGTCGGTGTTAACCTTAACATCGCGCATCAGAACACAGCGTTATCTGAGTTATTCATTTGGTTGGTCCCGACGCAAGGTATCGTAGGCCGCGCGCAGAGTGGCGCCAGAAGCCTCAAGCGCGGCAGCTTCCTCGGCGCTCATGGACGGGATCAGCATACGCTCCACGCCTGCCGCCCCAAGAATGCATGGCATGCTCATATGGACCCCTGACAATCTCAGGACGCCATCGACCCTTGTCGATACCGGCAGAATGACCCGCTCGTCGCGCACGATCGCCTCGCAAATGCGCACGATCGCGGTGGCGACCCCATAGGATGTGTAGCCCTTACCGGAAACGATCGCGTAGCCGGCCTCGCGCACAGTCTGCGCCAACTCCCGCTGGTCCAGTTCGCCGCCAGCGTCGGAGAAGTCGGCCAGCAGCAGTCCACCGACGCGGATGGTCGACATCAACGCGACCTCGCTGTCACCATGCTCTCCGAGCACAAGTGCATCGACGCTGCCAGGTGTGACATCCAGTTCTCCTGCCAGCAATGTACGCAGGCGGCTGGAATCGAGCAGCGTGCCCGTGCCGATGATCCGGCCTGCGGGGAGCCCGGCACAATCGAACGCGATCATGGCCATAAGGTCGACCGGATTGGACGCGACGAGTATGATACCGTTGAAGCCAGCGGCGGAGAGCTCGGTGACGCAATTGCCGACGATGAGGGCACTGCGAGCCGCGACAGAAAGGCGTGTCTCCGAGCCATGGGTAGCCGCTCCAGCCGTGATGACGGCGATACTTGCGGCTGCGGCGTCGGCATAATCGCCGGCCCAGATGCGCGTCGGGCGGGCGAGCGCGTTGGCGTCCGCGATGTCCTGTGCCTCGGCATGAGCGCGCTTCGTGTCGCTATCGATCAGCACGATTTCCCGAAACAGCGCACGCAGCATTAAGGCATAGGCAGTCGTCGCGCCGACATGACCTGCGCCGATGATGGCGACGCGATCACGCCCGGGCTCCGCAGGATGAGTTCCGTCAGCGGGCCGGCCGCTCACTGCGTCCCAGCCTTGCTTGAAGCGAATATCGGATGCGTGATCGAGCCTGTCAGGTCACTGGGATTGCCGCTCGAACGGCTGCAAACCGCGTCAGGCTTCCCCGCGCGGGGAAACTTACGATCCATCTTGGCAGCGTTGGACAGATCGCCGTTCAAATCCGAACGATCATGCTGGGTCAACAGCCGGGCGCCGAACGTCACCTTGTCGTCGATTTCGGAGGAATAAGAGCTGCGCGCGCTCACGGTCCCCTTGTCCTGCGGGCAAGCTGCCATTGACCATTGACCGGCTTGACCATGGCCTGGCGGCAAATCAGACAGACGCTGACAAACAGACCATTTTCCCAGCGCTGACTGGCAGTATCGACCTGATGCTGACCCAGAAGACTATGCAGTATCACGCGGGGCTTCCTTATCCTGGATATGTGGTGACACCGCAGATTGTCGCCTCATATTGGCATCTTCCAGCCTGTCGTCGGCTTCCTCCGCATCGGCCTCGTCCTCTAGCAAGAATTCCAGCGCGATTTTTGCGTCCTCATCACTGAGGGCGCGCTTCGATCCGGCTTCGCGGCTCTCGGCTTCCAGCGCCTGCATTTCCCATGCGCGGGCGGCGGCCAGCGCGACCCCGCGAACATGCTGGAGGTCGGTCTCCGCCGCGATCCGGCGGTGATGCGCCTCCTGCTGTCTGCACGATGCGGAACTGTTAAGCATTGCTGGAGCTACCCGCCTCTGCCCGACCATGGGACGCGGATCCATAAAGGAACCCAGCGCCGACTGATCGGCGGCAGCATCGAAGGATCGAGGGCTTCTGGCGGTGGCGCGTCTGGCAGGCGAAAAGGCGCGGCGAACGTGACCGAGCTTCTCGTGGAGCTAACCGTCATGTCGGCCGCCGAGCGTTACGATCAATGCAGGCAAATATAAGAAACATCCATGCGACTCCCGACAGCAGGCGGGAGCACGATGGTCTCTCAGTCACGATACGCCTGCGGCACTATGCGGGTGATGTGCGACCATAACATATCGGCGCCGTTGTTGCGGCATTTGATTCCAGATCAAAAGCCGGGAGACAGAGGGTATGAAGCCTCGGCCTCCCACATTTGGTTCCAGACCAGGCTCAGAATCCCATACTGCCGCCGCCGGCCATTGCAGGCGTACCAGCGCTATCGTCGCCAAAATCGGCAACTGCGGCTTCGGTTGTGATCAGCAGTCCAGCAACCGAGGCAGCATCCTGAAGCGCGGTGCGCACAACCTTGGTGGGATCGATAACGCCTGACTGGAACAGATTCTCATATTGCTCGGTCTGCGCGTTGAAGCCGAGATTCTCGTCCTTGCCGTCCAAAAGTCGGCCGGCAACGACGCCGCCGTCATGTCCGGCATTCTCGGCGATCTGCCGCAGCGGGGCCTGCAATGCCCTGCGGATGATGTCGATACCGCGCCGCTGGTCGTCATTGACGGGATTGAGCCCATCAAGGGCTTTCGAGGCATAGAGCAAAGCTGTGCCGCCACCGGGAACCACGCCCTCTTCGACCGCCGCGCGCGTGGCGTGCAGCGCGTCCTCGACGCGATCCTTGCGCTCCTTGACCTCGACTTCGCTCGCGCCGCCGACCCTGATGATCGCGACACCGCCGGCGAGCTTGGCAAGACGCTCCTGGAGCTTTTCCTTGTCATAGTCGCTAGTCGTGTTCTCGATCTGCGCCCGGATCGCCTCGACCCGGCCCTTGATGCTATCCGCAGCGCCCGCGCCATCGACGAGGGTTGTGGTATCCTTGTCGATCGTGACGCGCTTGGCTGTACCCAGCATCTCCAGCGTGACGTTCTCCAGCTTGATGCCCAGCTCCTCGGACACCACTTCGCTCTTCGTGAGGATGGCGATGTCTTCCATCATCGCCTTGCGGCGATCGCCAAAGCCCGGCGCCTTGACGGCTGCGACCTTGAGACCGCCCCGTAGTTTGTTGACGACGAGCGTGGCCAGCGCCTCTCCTTCGATATCCTCGGCGATGATGAGGAGCGGACGGCCGGACTGAACGACGGCTTCGAGAACGGGCAGCAGGGCCTGGAGGTTCGACAACTTTTTCTCGTGGATCAGGATATAGGGATCCTGCAGTTCAACCAACATTTTCTCGGTGTTCGTGATGAAATAGGGAGAGAGATAGCCGCGATCGAATTGCATGCCCTCGACGACGTCCAGTTCGAACTCGACGCCGCTGGCTTCCTCAATGGTGATCACGCCCTCCTTGCCGACCTTTTCCATCGCATCGGCGATCTTGCGGCCGACGATTTCATCGCCGTTCGCCGAGACGATGCCGACCTGGGCGATCTCCTGATTGTTGTCGACGGGCTTGGACCGCGCCCTGAGTTCGGCGATCACCGCAGTGACGGCCACATCGATGCCCCGCTTGAGGTCCATCGGATCAACACCTGCCGACACCGATTTCATGCCTTCCCGGACGATCGCCTGGGCAAGCACCGTCGCGGTCGTCGTGCCGTCGCCTGCATGGTCGTGGGTTTTGGACGCGACAGCCCTGATCATTTGCGCACCCATATTTTCGAACTTGTCCTTCAGTTCGATTTCTTTCGCGACGGTGACGCCGTCCTTGGTGATGCGCGGCGCGCCGAAACTCTTGTCGATCAAAACATTGCGGCCCTTGGGGCCGAGCGTCACGCGGACCGCGTTGGCCAAAATATCGACACCGCGCGCAATGCCTTCGCGCGCATCACGGGAGAATTTAACGTCCTTGGCTGACATGGTCAGTGATCCTTCATTTGAAAGCGGTGAACCGTTTCGCTACGGCCAGACTGATTGGGAAAGGCTGGGTCAGCCAATGACGCCCAAGACGTCGCCTTCCTTCATGATGATAAGGTCTTCACCATCAAGCTTGACCTCGGTTCCCGACCATTTGCCGAACAGGATCTTGTCGCCGGCTTTGACATCCAGCGGCGTGATCGTGCCATCATCGGCGCGGATACCGCTGCCGGCCGAGACGACCTCGCCTTCCTGCGGCTTTTCCTTGACGGTGTCGGGAATGATGATGCCGCCTTCGGTTTTTTCAGCGGCTTTGATGCGGCGCACGAGCACACGGTCGTGAAGAGGTCGAAACGTCATGGCGATGGCGTCCTGTAGCTGGACCGCGACGAAATCGTCGCTTTCACAAGCGGGAGCCAGCGCTTCCAAATTGCGAGCTGGCAGCCTCAAGCAGAGAGTGCCAATGCATGCGATATGTGTGTTGCAGGGACCGATAGCAAGATCGTCTTCGCCGCAAGAGGTGAATATAACGCAATGGCTTTCGGTCTCTCCCCGAAATCTACCCGCGCCATCGATTGCTACACGGTTCACAGCGGGAAGAGTCGCTCTGAGGGTGGACATGAATTTCAGCGGGCGAAGCCCGACAAGGATGACCCAGCGGCGCCCTCGCTCAGGGAAAGTGCACCCGTTTGAGCGAGCGGGTGTGGCTCTCTCCTTTTGCTGGCAGTGAAAGGCAGCTTCTACGGGAGCTGCCATTCGGAAACCCGCGGTGAATAGAAAGAATGTGGCACAAACCGCCGTTGAAAGCCTCAGCGGCGCCGGATCTGGCGAAGAATGCTACGCTAATCCCGCATCCAGCCGCCGCTTTCCGCCGCTAACGCGATCAGGAAACTGGCGCGCCCGACAGGATTCGAACCTGTGACCCCAAGCTTAGAAGGCTCGTGCTCTATCCAACTGAGCTACGGGCGCGCGGTGCGGCAGCCAGATAGCGTGGATTGCGCTTTGAGGGAACGCGGTTAGTTTCACGGCATGAGCGAAACAGATCAGACCCCGGTCGCGGCCGATGCCGGGAGGATGCTTGGCCGCCACTTCCGCTATTTCGATTTCGTGATGGCGGCGTTTGTCACCGTGCTGCTGCTGTCGAACGTGCTCGGCGCCGAGAAGCGCGCGGTGGTCGATCTGCCCTATATCGGTCCTACGCCGTTCGGGGCCGGCATTCTCTTCTTTCCTGTCGGCTACGTGCTCGGTGACATCATGACCGAGGTATATGGCTATGGCCGGGCGCGCCGCTGCATCTGGGCCGGCACGGCCGCGATGCTGTTCATGGCGCTGATGAGCTGGGTCGTCGTGGCGCTTCCTCCCGACGCAGGCTGGACCGGGCAGCAGGCCTATGAGCGCGTCTTCGGCCAGGTCCCCCGCATCGTCGTGGCGTCGATCGTCGCCTTCTGGTGCGGCGAATTCGCCAATAGCTTCGTCCTCGCCAAGATGAAATTGTGGACGCGCGGCAGGCATCTCTGGTCGAGGACGATCGGCTCCACGCTGGTCGGGCAGGGTGTCGACAGCCTGATCTTCTATCCGCTCGCCTTTCTTGGCCTGCCCGACTGGCCCGCGGACAAGGTCGTCGCGATTCTGGCCACGCAATGGGTCCTCAAGGTCGGTTGGGAGGCGATCCTCACCCCGCTGACCTATCTGGCCGTCAATTTTCTGAAATCCCGCGAGGGGCTCGACATATATGACAGCGATACCGATTTCACGCCTTTCCGGACAAAGGTCTAGCAGGGGTCATTCGGCGAGGGGAGGGCTCCGCCGCCGCCCGGGGCCTATCCGTGCGATCAGCGGTCGGCGTCCATCGCCTGGCGCGCCGTACCGCTCAGGCAGCCTGCTCGTTTCACGCCACGGTTTCCATCAGACCTTCGAACAGGCGCCGGCCATCGACATTGCCATGCGCCGTCTCGATCACCCGCTCGGGATGGGGCATCATGCCCAGAACATTGCCGCCATCGTTGAGGATACCCGCGATCGCGCGCGACGAGCCATTGACCGCGCCGATGTAGCGGAAGGCGATACGGCCTTCGCCCTCAAGCCGGTCAAGCGTTGCCCCGTCGGCGGTATAGTTGCCGTCATGATGGGCAACCGGCAGGAGGATTCGCTCGCCCTCTGTGTAGCGCGCCGTGAAGATCGACCGGTTGTTCTCGACGCTGAGGCCGACTTCGCGACAGACGAAGTTGAGGCCCTCGTTGCGCATCAGCGCACCTGGGAGCAGCCCCGCCTCGGTAAGGATCTGGAAGCCGTTGCAGATGCCGAGCACGGGGACGCCCCGCCCGGCGGCTTCGACGATCGCGCGCATGATCGGCGAACGCGCCGCCATTGCGCCGGAGCGAAGATAATCGCCATAGGAAAATCCGCCCGGAACAGCGATCAGGCCGACGCCGTCGGGCAGTTCGGCCTGCCGGTGCCAGACCATGGTCGGAGCTTGGCCGCTAACCTCGCGGATCGCGACCGCGAGGTCACGATCGCAGTTGGAGCCCGGGAAAACGATGACCGCGCTCTTCATGCTCGTTGCTCCTCAGGCGCCCCGCTCGATGCGGAAATTCTCGATGACGGTGTTGGCGAGAAGCTTCCTGCACATCGCCTCGATATCGGCGTCGCTGACATCCTCGTCATGATCGAGCTCGATCAGCTTGCCTGCGCGGACGTCGTTGACGCCGGAAAAGCCGAGCGAACCGAGCGCATGATGGATCGCCTTGCCTTGGGGATCGAGAACGCCACCCTTCAGGGTGACATAGACGCGGGTTTTCATCGCGGCCTCATAGCTGGAATGTGCGGCCCCTATGGCGTCGATCCTGGGGGAGGGCAAGGCCCCCTGCGGCTAATCGCCGAGCATCTGCCGAAGCGCCGGGCTCAGCCATTCCGATGCGCCGACGATCCGTGCCGCAAGCCCGTGTTGCACGGCGATGCGGGGCCCTTCCTCCGCTCCGAGTACCGTCAGCGCCGTCGCCCAGGCATCTGCTCGCATCGCGCTGTGATCGATCACGCTCACTTGGCGAACACCGTTGGAAACAGGCTCGCCGCTTCGCGGGTCGATCGTATGCGCGCCGCGTCGATAATCGCCCGAGGTGGCGACCGCCAGTCCGTGCAGCCCGATCCGAAACGGAGGCAGCGCGATCCCCGGCGGATCTTCCAGATCGACCCACCAGGGCTCTCCATCGGGCTTGACGCCGCGCCCGACCAGTTCACCACCTATCTCGACAAGCGCATTGCCTATCCCCCGATGGCCGAGCAGATCGGCGATCGCGTCTACCGCATATCCCTTTGCGATTCCCGAAAGGTCGAGCCGGAGTCCGCCGGGTTGAAGGAGCGCGCCTTCCTCGAGCCGCAAGCGCCGCCAGCCTGCTGCCGTCAGTGCCGCGCCTACCGAGGTCGCGTCGGTGCAGCGTTCCGCCGGGTCCGGCCCGAAGCCGTGATAGGCGATGACCTGGCCGATCGTGGGATCGAAGCTCCCATGGCTGTCGCGCGCTATCGCGATGGCCGTTTCGATCACGCGGACGAAGTCCGTGGACAGGCTGATGCGCCTGCCGCCTGTCGACCGGTTATAGGCCGAGACGCAGGAGTCGGACCGCCAATGGCTCATGTCGGCGTTGATCGCGTCGAGCCGGTCGAGCACCTCCGCCTCGATGGCCTGCTCGGTGATGTCGGCCGGCGCGACAAAGCGCACCGACCAGCTGGTGCCCATCGTCTCGCCGCCTATGACGCGGACAGGGAGGGCGGGATCGCGGCCGGTGAAAGCCGAGAGGGCGATCTCGCCGGGCAGGGCTATGCGGACTTCGCTCAGGGCAGCAGCACCTCGACCGTGGTCGTGTAGCTGAGCCGCCGTTGGCTGGCGCGTGGTTCCGACGGCTTGTCGTCGGTCATCGTGGCGTTGATCCAGTAGAGACCGGGGGCGGGCCAGACGATGCTGGCGACGCCATCCGCCCCGGTCGTGAAGTCGCGCGCACCATCGTCGTTCCGATAACGCTTGCCGCCCGGTACGACCGTGACCTTGAGACCGGCCGCGGCCTTGCCGTCGACAAGGAAACGGAAGCTCGCCGGTTCACCGACGACGAGCGAGTCGGGATGCGTTATCGGTTGGAATTCAAGCCCGTTGCCGGTGGCTTTGAAAACCGTCTCGGTCGGCGCGTCCGCCGTGACGTAGATTTCGTTGCGGCCGAGCACCTCGGTCAGCTTGACGTCGGTCGCTTCCGGGGGGATTTCAGCGACGGATACCGGCTCCTGTCGCGGAGGGCCGTCGGCAGCGCCAGACCCCATCGCGGGACCGCTCGGACCCATGCCGCCTCGGCCGCCGACGCGCCGCTCGACGCCGTTCAACTTGAAGCTGCCGATGACCGAGCTGGTCTGGGTGCCGATCTTCCAGGTCCCGGGCTTGTCCAGTTTCACATCGAACGTCGAGCGGCTCGCGCCGACCGCCGCGTTCTCGATCTTGCCTTCGCTGCCGTCGGGCGCCCACACCTTCACCGAATTGAGCTGCATCGGCCTATGATCGGCGAAGAACAGGTCGTTCGACGAGGCCGCATCAACGGCCACCGAATTGCTCAGGCCCGAAAATGTCGTCGCGCTCGGGACCAGCCACTGCCGGTGCGCCATGGCTGTGGCGGGAAGCATGACGAGCAAGAGGCTGATAAAGAAGCGGGGGGTGTTGCGCATCGCTGAGCTGGCCTTGTCCGGGATTATTTGGGGGAGAGGGTGATATCGCCGAGTTCGAGGCTGCCGCCGCTCGATGCGCGTCTGACCGGCACCTCGATCGGCATGCGGACGACCTCCCGTCCCCCCGTTTCGCGGGCGGCTTCGACATTGAGGACATATTTCCCCGGCTTGAGATCGGCGGGCAGCGTGACGCTGTGGGTTCCGGGCGCTCGGGTCGCGCCGCTGACGCCATCAGCCGGCATTTTCAGGCTCTTGCCGCCCTTTCGCCACCAAGCGCGCAGATCCGACAGCCATTTGGTTCCGGGTTCATTGCCCTTCTTCGAAACCTCGTACCAGACCGAGAGGGTGCGGATCGCTCCGCCGGCCGCCGCCGGTTCGAGCCATATCGCGACATAAGGCTTATGATATTCGGCAGTGTCGATAGGCGGAATCGTCACATTCAAAGTCGCCGCAGCCACAGGTGTCGCGGCGATGCCGCCAAGAATCAGCAAAGGCTTATAACCCATTGTCTAACCTCAATGAATGAACATGATGACGATGATGATCGGTATCGCTAGTCCGATACCGACCAACGGCCAGGTGAGGGGTCTCGGCTTCGCGTGCATGTAGAGGAGGGCTAGCCCAGTCAGCGTGAAGAGCACACACGCAACCGCGAAGATATCGATGAACCAACTCCAGGCCGAACCGGTATTGCGGCCTTTGTGCAGATCGTTCGCGAAGCTGATCCAGCCCCGGTCGGTAATCTCGCCGCTGACCTCGCCGGTGGCGCGATCGATGCTGACCCAGGCATCGCCTCCGGGGCGAGGCAACGCTAGATAGACTTCCTCGTCGGACCATTCGCCCGGCTTGCCCGCTGCATCCAAGCCGAAACGATCGTCGATCAGGCGCGCGATGGAAGGGGGCACGGAGGCGTCGGCCGCCGCTGGGGCCTTGAGAGCGGCGAGATCGGCGCGGGAGAGTTGGGCATGAAGCCCCGTCACCTGGGCGCGCGCGCTGATCGAAGCGGCGTGATTGAGGGTGATGCCGGTCGCGGCGAAGAGCAACATGCCGACCAGCGACGCCGCAGCGCTCATCCAATGGAGGTTGTGAAGCTGTTTGAGCCACCATCCGCGCGAGCGGTACCGGGCTCGGGCTTTTGGCCTGGAGGGGCTGAAGGCGGAGGAGGGCGGCAGCTGATTCACATGCGCCGCCTAGCGCGAAGCGGCCATCACGGCAACAGCTAATGCGAATTGTTCGCAATAATTCGGCGGTCGATTGACCCGAGGTGCCCTAACTTCGGCGCCGGCCGAAAAGTAGCCGCGCTGGCGGCGGCGCCGGAGACCATCACCCTTCGATATGCATGTCAGCCACGCACGGCGCGCCAACTACTGATCGAGAAAACTGCGCATCTTGCGACTGCGGCTCGGATGCTTGAGCTTGCGCAGCGCCTTCGCCTCGATCTGCCGGATCCGTTCGCGCGTGACCGAGAATTGCTGGCCAACCTCTTCGAGCGTGTGATCAGTGTTCATGCCGATGCCGAAACGCATGCGTAGCACGCGCTCCTCGCGCGGCGTGAGCGAGGCGAGGACGCGGGTCACCGTCTCCTTCAAATTGGCCTGGATGGCCGCATCGACCGGAATGACGGCATTTTTGTCCTCGATGAAATCGCCGAGATGCGAGTCCTCCTCGTCGCCGATCGGCGTCTCGAGGCTGATTGGCTCCTTGGCGATCTTCATCACCTTGCGGACCTTTTCGAGCGGCATGGACAGGCGCTCGGCCAGTTCTTCCGGGGTCGGCTCGCGGCCGATCTCGTGGAGGATCTGGCGGCTCGTGCGAACGAGCTTGTTGATCGTCTCGATCATGTGGACCGGAATACGGATCGTGCGTGCCTGATCGGCAATCGAGCGGGTGATCGCCTGCCTGATCCACCAGGTGGCATAGGTGCTGAACTTGTAGCCGCGGCGATATTCGAACTTATCAACCGCCTTCATCAGGCCGATATTGCCCTCCTGGATGAGATCCAGGAATTGCAGGCCGCGATTGGTATATTTCTTGGCGATGGAGATAACGAGGCGCAGATTGGCTTCGACCATCTCCTTCTTCGCGATCCTCGCCTCGCGTTCGCCCTTTTGCACCATGTTGACGATGCGGCGGAATTCGCTGAGTGCCATGCCGGTCGCCTGCGCGATTTCACCGATTTCATTGCGGATCCGATCGACGGCATCAGCCTCGTTCGTCGCGAAATTCGCCCATTTCTTGTCGATCTTGCCGACCCGCTCGAGCCATCCATCTTCCATCTCATGGTTGATGTAAGCGTCGAGAAAGTCCCTGCGCGGAACCTTGTGGCGCTCGGCGAGACGGAGCATCTGCCCGCCCAGCGTCGTCAGGCGACGATTGAACGAATAGAGCTGATCGACCAGATATTCGATCTTCTGGCCGTGAAACTGGACGCTTTCGACCTCCGCGGTGAGCTGCTCGCGCAGCGCCTGATAGCGATCCTCCTCGCTGGCGGGGAAGTCGTTCCCCACGCCAAGTGCGGCCACCCGTGCGGCCTGCACCGCCGAAAAGCTCTTGTAGAGATCGGTAATCGTCGCGAAGCGCTCAAGCGCCATTGGCTTGAGCTGTTCCTCCATCTGGGCGAGGCTGAGGGTGTTATCCTCATCGTCGTCCTCCTGCGGGCGAGGAGCACGACGCTCGGTCATGTTCTCGTCGTCGTCGTCGGAGGCGACCTCCTCTTCCTCGGGCTCTTCCTCCTCCTTGAAGGAGGGACCCGCCGTCTCGGCGGAAATCTCGCCTCCCTCATCCTCATTCTCGACCTGTTCGGCAGTGGGGCCCTTCGAGAGCATCGCATCGAGATCGAGAATCTCGCGGAGCTGCATCGTTCCCTCGTTCAGGGCGTTCGACCAGTCGATGATCGCATTGAACGTGATCGGACTCTCGCAAAGACCGAGGATCATCGTGTCACGTCCGGCTTCGATCCGCTTGGCGATCGCGATCTCGCCCTCGCGGCTGAGCAGTTCGACCGCCCCCATCTCGCGCAGATACATCCGTACCGGATCGTCGGTACGGTCGACCGTTTCCTTCTTCGCGGTGGTCGTCAGCGTAGGACCGGTGTCGCCCTCCTCGGAGGCAGTGACCTCGTCCGCGCCTTCATCCTCGGGCTGCTCGTCCTCCCCGGCATCCTCGTTCTCGACGATGTTGACGCCCATCTCGTTGAGCGCCGACATGACGTCCTCGAGCTGATCCGAGGTCATCTGGTCCTGAGGCAGGGCCTCGTTGAGTTGCTCGTAAGTGATATAGCCCTTGCGTTTGGCGCGGGCGATCAGCTTCTTGAGCGAACCTTCGTTCAGGTCGATCAGCGGGGCATCGCCCTCGACCCGATCGGCACCCTCGCTCGCATTCGTCTTCGCCATTCAGACCCTCGATCACCCGGCCGGACTTCTCGGCCACAAACAGTTTAAGCGCCCCCGCCGTCCCCGCCCTGGGCGAGATCGGTGAGCGCGCGTCTGGCGTCGGCGAGCGCGTCGCGCAGCCGCTGCTGCTCTGACCACGACGCCTCGTTCATTTCCGCGCCGAGTCTGTCGGTCGCCTCGCTCAGCGCCGCATCCAGCATCGGGATGGCCGCCAGAGCTTCGATCGTGGCCGACAGATCCTGCACGGCGCGATTATACTCGGCATTGCCACGTAAAAATGAAAAGGCAAGTGCGTTCGTGGCCTTGAGCTCCTCGATCACCGCCCCAAGACCCGCCTCCCGCAATATGGTCTCTAGGCCTTCCTTTTCAAGCGGGACGCCGGAGAAGCTGGCGTCGAAGGCAATTTCGCGCAATTTTTCAATTTGCTCGTTATCGATCCTGATATCCCGGATCAGCTCTATTTTCTCGGTCAGCAGATGGGGGTAGCGCAGCAGACCAGCCATCGCCGCGCGCACCATCCGCGGATCCATACCTGATCGGCTGACGGCCTGAGCCGCGCGCGACGGCGGTAATATGTCGGGCTTCCAGGGTTGACCTCGGCGGCGCGCGCCCTGCTGGCGAGGCGTGACCGGCCGGTTGGGCGCCCCGCGTTGCGGGGCGCCGAGCGCCTCATCGAAGCGGCGGCGGAACTCTGCCTGATATTGGTAGCGGACGTCGCCGTCCTCGATTGTCGCGGCCAGATCACCCAGGCGCCTGCGGAGGCCGGCTCTTGCTTCGGGCGTGGTCAGCGGCTGCGCCTGATATTCGGCGCGCCAGAGCAACTCGTCGAGGCTGATCGCCTGGCCGAGCACGGCCTCCACCGCCGCCGCGCCGCCGGTCCGGACAAGATCGTCCGGATCCTGGCCAGCGGGCAAAAGGGCAAAGCGTAGTGTCCGGCCCGGCCCGACGGCGGGGAGGGCGCGATGCGCGACGCGGAGCGCGGCCTTATGGCCCGCCTTGTCCCCGTCGAAGCACAGGATCGGTATTTCGGCCAGCCGCCAGAGCCGTTCGAGCTGCATCTCGGTCAACGCCGTCCCGAGCGAGGCCACGGCTTCCTCGATCCCTGCGCCGGCGAGGGCGATCACGTCCATATATCCTTCGACGACGATGATCCGCCCGCTCTTGCGCAAAGCCGGCCCCGCCCGGTCCAGGTTGAATAGCGTGCGTCCCTTGTCGAACAGCGGCGTATCGGGTGAGTTTAGATATTTCGGCTCTCCGCCGTCGAGAACGCGGCCGCCGAACGCAATCACCCGCCCACGCGCATCCTTGATCGGGATCATCACTCGGCCACGGAAGCGATCATAGGGTTCCTTCTCCTCGACGAGAATGAGGAGGCCGGTCTCGATCAGCCGGCTCTCGCCGAAGTCCTTGAGCGCCGTCTTGAGCTTTCCGCGCGAGTCGGGCGCGAAGCCAATGCCGAAGGCCTTCGCCAGTCGGTCCGATATGCCCCGTTGATGGAGATAGGCGCGCGCGTCGGCACCCCCCACTCCGGCAAGTTGCTCCTCGAACCAGGCCGCCGACGCCGTCAGGACATCGTAAAGCCCGGCTTGCTGCTCGTTGCGCTCGGCCGCTCGCGGATCGGGGGCCGGAAGCTCCATTCCCGCGGCCTGCGCCAGTTCCTTAACCGCGTCGATGAAGCCAAGCCCCTTCGCCTCGGTCAGGAAACGGATCGCATCGCCATGCGCGCCGCAGCCGAAGCAGTGGTAAAAGCCTTTGTCGTCGTTGACATAGAAGCTCGGCGACTTTTCGTTGTGGAACGGACAGCACGCCTTGAACTCGCGCCCCGCCTTGACGAGCTTCACCGAGCGGCCGATCAGCGTCGAGAGCGAGGTGCGCGCCCGAAGCTCGTCGAGGAATTGGGCGGAGAGCGACAATTTACTCTTCCTCCCTGCTAAGAGTTTCGGCTCGCATCCCGAGCTAGGAAAATACTTAACACCGTCGCAACCATTTCGCGCTGTCCCCGTACCTACCGCCAGAGTTTGCGTTTGGTATGCTTACGGTATCGGTTGCGTCGTTGCGCAGGCTCTGTGCCAACGGGGTGGGTCGCTCATGGCAAAGCTGGGCGGCTCACCCTTTGTTCCGCTCAGCCCAGCCGTGCCTTCACCAGCCCGCTTGCTCTGGCCATGTCCATCTGGCCGGCATGGCGCTCCTTAAGCGCCGCCATCATCCGGCCCATATCCTTGACCGATGCCGCGCCCAGCTCGGTCGCGAGCGCATCGATCGCCGCCTTCGCCTCGTCCTCGCTCATCTGCTGCGGCAGGAAGCGTTCGATTACCGCGACCTCGGCCGCCTCGGCGGCGGCGAGCTCGGGACGATTGCCCTTCTCGTACAACTCGATCGATTCGCGGCGCTGCTTGATCATCTTTTGCAGCACCTCGGTGATCAGAAGATCGTCGTCGGGCTGGGTCGAAGCGGTGCGCAGCTCGATGTCGCGGTTCTTGATGGCGGACTGGATCAGGCGGATCGCCGCGGTTGTCGTCGTGTCGCGCGCCTTCATCGCGGCGACCAGCGCCGTCTTGATATCGTCTCGAATCATGGAAGCCTGCCAGAGCTGGATCGGGAAAGGCGGAGCGGTAGCATAGAGAATCTTATTTTAATAGAATTGACCCTGCCCGGAGGGGTGCCTAGTTACGCCGCCGTTTGCCCCGCCGCCAGCCCATGAGGAGTGCCCTTTCAGTGGCCGAAACCGAACACGCGCGTCCGACACCCCCCGAGGGCGCAACGGGCGTTTTGGTATTGGGCGACGGAACGACGATCTGGGGCAGGGGCTTCGGCGCGGTCGGCGACGCCGTCGGCGAGGTCTGCTTCAACACCGCGATGACCGGCTATCAGGAGGTGATGACCGATCCCTCCTATGCCGGGCAGATCATCACCTTCACCTTCCCCCATATCGGCAATGTCGGCACCAATCAGGAAGACATCGAGGCGATCAATCCGCACGCACTGGGCATGATCGTCCGCGAGGACATCACCGATCCGGCGAGCTTCCGCAGCACCCAGCATCTCGATGGGTGGCTCAAGAGCAACGGCCGCATCGGCGTTTCCGGAGTCGACACCCGCGCGCTGACCCGCGCGATCCGGATCGGCGGCGCGCCCAATGGCGTCATCGCGCATGATCCCGGGGGCCGCTTTGACGTCGAAGCGCTCAGGGCGAAGGCCCGCGATTGGCCCGGTCTGGAGGGCATGGATCTCGCGAGGCAGGTCAGTTCGACCCAGAGCTATCAGTGGCGCGACGGGCTGTGGACGCTCGGCGAAGGCTATGAGGTCGATGCCGCGGCTTCCGACGCGCCGCACGTCGTCGCGATCGATTATGGGCTGAAGCGCAACATCCTGCGCAACCTGATCGCCGCGGGCGCCCGCGTGACGGTCGTGCCTGCCACCGCCACCTTCGAGGATGTGATGGCGCACAAGCCCGACGGCGTGTTCCTGTCGAACGGCCCCGGCGATCCGGCGGCGACCGGCGAATATGCGGTGCCGGTGATCCGCAAGCTGCTCGAAGTCGGCAAGCCGCTATTCGGCATCTGCCTCGGCCACCAGATGCTGGGCCTCGCGGTGGGCGCCAAGACCTACAAGATGCACCAGGGCCATCGCGGCGCGAACCACCCGGTCAAGCGCACGGATGATGGCCGGGTCGAGATCACCAGCATGAACCACGGCTTCGCGGTCGACACCGACACGCTGCCCGCCAATGCCGAGGCGACCCATATCTCGCTGTTCGACGGCAGCCTCGCGGGGCTGCGGCTGACCGACAAGCCGGCGTTCAGCGTGCAATATCACCCCGAGGCCAGCCCCGGGCCGCAGGACAGCCATTATCTGTTCGAACAGTTCGTGAGCCAGTTGCGGTGATTTGGCCGCTCGTTGCCTCCGCTTTGCTCAGCATTACGGCCGGCGAGGGGATTCCAGCGGTTACCATTACTCAGGACGGACTAGACGCGATATCGGACAAATGCCGCCTTTCGCGTAGCTATTTGATCGCCCGCGGGGCCGGCAGCCTGGAGTTCAGCCCCGCTGTCAACGCGGATTACAGCGCTGTGGACTGCGTTCTGCAAAGCGTCAGGACTACCTATTATCCTAATGAGAAATTCGGCTTCGTCGGAAACGAAGCGTTCGAAACGAAAGCCAAATAATGCCCAAGCGTACCGACATCTCCTCGATCCTCATCATAGGCGCCGGACCGATCGTCATCGGCCAGGCGTGCGAGTTCGACTATTCGGGGACGCAGGCGTGCAAGGCGCTGCGCGAGGAAGGCTATCGCATCGTTCTCGTCAATTCGAATCCCGCGACGATCATGACCGATCCCGAGATGGCCGACGCGACCTATGTCGAGCCGATCACGCCGGAGATCGTCGCCAAGATCATCGAAAAGGAGCGGCCCGACGCCGTGCTGCCGACGATGGGCGGGCAGACGGCGCTCAACACCGCGCTTGCCCTGTTCAACGACGGCACGCTGGAGAAATATGGCTGCCAGATGATCGGCGCCGACGCCGAGGCGATCGACAAGGCCGAGGACCGGATGAAATTCCGCCAGGCGATGGACAAGATCGGCCTCGAAAGCCCGCGCTCCGACGTTGCCCACACGCTCGACGAGGCTTTGCGCGCGCTCGATTATGTCGGTCTGCCCGCGATCATCCGGCCGAGCTTCACCATGGGCGGGACCGGCGGCGGCATCGCCTATAACAAGGACGAGTTCGTCAAGATCGTCACCGGCGGGCTCGACGCCTCACCGACCACCGAGGTGCTGATCGAGGAATCGGTGCTCGGCTGGAAGGAATATGAGATGGAGGTCGTGCGGGATCGCAACGACAACTGCATCATCATCTGCTCGATCGAGAATGTCGACCCGATGGGGGTCCATACAGGCGATTCGATCACCGTCGCGCCAGCGCTGACGCTGACCGACAAGGAATATCAGATCATGCGCAACGCGAGCATCGCGGTGTTGCGCGAGATCGGAGTGGAGACCGGCGGCTCCAACGTCCAGTTCGCCGTCAACCCCGCCGACGGCCGCCTTGTCGTGATCGAGATGAACCCGCGCGTGTCGCGCTCTTCGGCGCTGGCGTCGAAGGCGACCGGCTTCCCGATCGCCAAGGTCGCCGCCAAGCTCGCGGTTGGCTATACGCTCGACGAAATCATGAACGACATAACCGGGGCGACGCCGGCCTCGTTCGAACCGACGATCGATTATGTCGTCACCAAGATTCCGCGCTTCGCCTTCGAGAAGTTCAAGGGCGCCGAACCGCTGCTGTCGACGGCGATGAAATCGGTTGGCGAGACGATGGCGATCGGCCGCAACATCCACGAATCGATCCAGAAGGCGCTCCGCGGTCTGGAGACCGGTCTGGTCGGGTTCAACGTCGTGGACCATCTGGTCGGTGCGACGAAGTCGGCGATCGAGGAGGAACTGGCTCGGCCGACGCCGGACCGGCTGCTCGTGGCGGCCCAGGCGCTGCGCGAGGGTCTGACGGTCGACGAAATCCATCGCATCGCGAGGTTCGAGCCCTGGTTCCTCGACCGGCTGGCCGAGATCGTCGCAGCCGAGGAGCAGGTTTGCCGCGATGGCCTGCCGCAGGATGCGGCGGCGTTGCGCCGGCTGAAGGCGATGGGATTCTCTGATAAGCGGCTCGCCTGGCTGGCGCTGCGCTCGGCCAATCTCGCCGGCATGGAGCGCGAGCAGGCGCGGGGCAGCGGCATCGTCCACGACGCCGCCAAGGCGATGACCGGCGGCATCACCGAGAAGGAAGTGCGGGCGCTCCGGCACAGGCTCGGTGTGCGGCCCGTTTTCAAGCGGATCGATACCTGCGCGGCCGAGTTCGAGGCGAAGACGCCCTATATGTACTCGACCTATGAGGCGCCGAGCTTCGGTACGCCGGAGTGCGAGGCGAACCCCACCGATCGCGAGAAGATCGTGATACTCGGCGGCGGCCCGAACCGGATCGGGCAGGGGATCGAGTTTGACTATTGCTGCTGCCATGCCTGCTTCTCGCTCGCGGAAGCCGGCTATGAGACGATCATGGTCAACTGCAATCCGGAGACCGTCTCGACGGACTATGACACCTCGGATCGGCTGTATTTCGAGCCGTTGACTGCCGAGGACGTCCTCGAAATCCTCCATGTCGAGCAGTCTCGCGGTACGCTGAAGGGCGTCATCGTCCAGTTCGGCGGGCAGACACCGCTCAAGCTGGCGCAGGAACTGGCCGACGCGGGCATCCCGATACTCGGCACCAGCCCCGATGCAATCGATCTCGCCGAGGATCGCGAGCGCTTCGCGGCGCTGGTAGCGAGGCTCGACCTGCACCAGCCGCGCAACGGCATTGCCCGGAGCCGCGAGGAGGCGCTCGCCGTCGCCGAGCGGGTCGGCTATCCGGTGCTGATGCGACCGAGCTACGTGCTCGGCGGCCGGGCGATGGAGATCGTGGAGGATGCCACCCAGCTCGACCAATATATCAGTACAGCGGTCCAAGTGTCTGGCGATTCGCCAGTTTTGATCGACCAATATCTTCGCGACGCGATCGAGGTGGACGTCGATGCGATTTGCGATGGAGACGATGTCGTCGTCGCCGGCGTCCTCCAGCATATCGAAGAGGCGGGTGTCCATTCTGGCGACAGCGCCTGTTCACTGCCGCCGTACAGCCTGCCGCGGGAAATCATCGTCGAGATAGAGCGCCAGACCGACTTGCTCGCCCGGGCGCTCGAGGTCCGTGGCCTGATGAACGTTCAATATGCGGTGAAGGACGGCACGGTCTATCTGATCGAGGTCAATCCGCGTGCGAGCCGCACGGTGCCCTTCGTCGCCAAAGCGATCGGGCAGCCAATCGCGAAGTTCGCGGCGCGGGTCATGGCCGGCGAAAAGCTGAAGGCGCTTCCTCCGATCGACCGCGACGTAAAGCATATTGCGGTCAAGGAGGCGGTCTTCCCCTTCGCGCGCTTCCCGGGCGTTGATCCCGTGCTCAGCCCGGAGATGAAATCGACCGGCGAGGTGATGGGCATCGACAGCGATTTCGCCACCGCTTTCGCCAAGGCGCAGGCCGGCGCAGGAACGAAATTACCGCTCGGCGGCACCGCGTTTGTATCGGTCAAGGAAACCGACAAGACGCATATCTTGCCGGCCGTGCGGATATTGGTCGATCTGGGCTTCACCATCGTCGCGACCAGCGGAACCGCAAAATATCTGCGCGACCAGGGTCTCGAAGTCGAGACCGTCCTCAAGAAGCGAGAGGGACGGCCGAATATCGTGGATAAGATCGTCGACGGCGACATCGATCTGATCTTCAATACCACCGAGGGCTGGCAGTCCTTGCTCGATTCCAAGGCGATCCGAACGTCGGCGCTCTACGGCCGCGTGCCCTACTTCACCACTGCGGCAGCCAGCGTGGCAGCCGCCCAGGCGATCGGCGCCTTGCGGGAGCGCAAGCTTGAAGTGCGCGCGCTTCAATCCTATTATTCTTGTTCGCACGCCTGATCCCCACATCGCAGGAGACGGTGCGGGCGACCCGAGAGGAGGGGTCGTCCGGAACGACGAGAAGTATTCACGAAGGGGTTTGAGGACGATGGCAAGTGTTGAAAAGATGCCGATGCTGGCGGAGGGGCTGAAGATGCTCACCGACGAGCTCGCGCGTCTGAAAGCCGAGCGTCCC